>OBOA01000001.1_pt1 | contig 45046 bp, 55 predicted proteins | sample 1535281 | NCBI WGS metagenome assembly OBOA01 (sample SAMEA3275639, study PRJEB22092) | marine metagenome | biome: 01000035; feature: 00002223; material: Deep Chlorophyll Maximum | collected 2014-06-19T13:00:00+00 | depth 75 m
GATGCACATTTCACACCAATATTGGAAAAGTTTGTATTGCGAATAGTTTTTACTTATTACTAAAGGCAATATCATTGGATCATGAGGTGGAATATGTGCCGAATTTTTTACTATCATCAAATGTAATAGAAATTAAGAATGCAAACCAACGATAAGGTTTTAAAAGCGTTTCATTCAGTCAAGGATGTCGGAAGTGAACGATCTATTGTGGAACTCGGATGGCTTGAAATAGTTTCAGTAAAGCCACCGAAAATTGTTGTAAGACTAAATCTCCCTAATTTTGCGATAGCTCAAAGAGGTCAGATGGCAGTTGATATTAGGGAAAGCATTAAGTCATTGGAAGATATAGAAGAAGTACAAATAGAGATAGGTGATTCATCTCCATCTAAAGAGTCTCCTATTGGTCAAGCTGGCCATGGTAGTCAATCTCAGGGATTAACTGCAATACCAAAAGTGAAAAATGTTATCGCTATAAGTAGCGGTAAAGGTGGGGTTGGTAAAAGTACGGTTGCCGTGAATTTGGCTTGTGCTCTAAGTCAAAAAGGTTTTAAGGTTGGCTTGCTTGATGCTGATATTTATGGGCCAAATACGCCGTATATGCTTGGCGTTAGCGAAATAACTCCTGAAGTCAGTGGGTCGGGTGCTGAGCAAAAGATTATTCCCATTGAAACTTGTGGAATTGGAATGGTTTCAATGGGATTATTAATTGATCAAAATCAGCCAGTAATTTGGCGTGGCCCTATGCTTAATGGAATTATTCGACAATTTTTATATCAAGCTTCTTGGGGTGAACGTGATTTTTTAATAGTAGATCTTCCTCCTGGAACTGGAGATGCCCAACTTTCTTTGGCTCAGGCAGTTCCCATGGCAGGTGTGATAATAGTTACAACTCCACAAAATGTATCTCTTCAAGACTCAAGAAGGGGCTTGGCAATGTTTAAACAAATGAATATTCCTGTACTTGGAGTTATAGAAAATATGACCTATTTTATCCCTCCAGATCAGCCACAAAAATCATACAAGATTTTTGGTTCAGGAGGAGGTAGTCAATTAGCTAAAGAGAATAATGTCCCTTTACTCTCTCAAATACCAATAGAGACAGATACTTTTTCAGGCACAGGTAAGGATCTACCTGTCGTTCATACATCTAGAGATTCAATAACAGCAAAAGTATTTTTAGAACTTGCTGGAACTTTGTGTAATGCATTATCTGTTAAACAGTGATTTAAATTAATGATGGGTTTTGGTCGCAATAAAATATCTTCTTTTAAAATAGTAAGAAACAAAAAGATTTGGAGAGATATAGATTTAGTAATTTGGATCGTGCCTTTTATTTTAGTACATTTATCTTGTTTTTTAATTGCGAGCACTCAGAGAAATCTTGGAATTACAGATTGGTATCAACATGCAATTATTGCTTATATAGGTGCATTAATTGTTTATTTTTTAGCTCAAGTTCCTTTGCAAGATTTACGAAAATATACTCTAACAATATATTTTTTGACTATTTCAACACTTTTATATGTGAATTTTAGTGGTACTTCTGCCTTGGGAGCAAAAAGATGGTTGAGCTTTGCTGGCTTATATATTCAACCCTCTGAGTTTGCAAAATTAACCTTAATACTTGTCTTGGCTTCTATCTTAGATCAAAAAAGGTTTTCAGATTTATCCCATTTAATGAAACCTTTATTCGTTTCCTTTTTGCCTTGGATTTTGGTTTTTATACAACCTGATCTTGGTACATCTCTTGTTTTTGGAGCCATACTTCTTGGAATGTTGTATTGGTCAGGGATGCCATATGAGTGGGCATTTATTATTTTGGCTACTTTTGTTACGGGATTACTTGCATACTTATATCATTTTGGACTTTTTATTTGGATCCCAATCATTGGTTTTTTGTCTTATAAGTCTCTGCCACATCAAAAAAAATTACTAACTTTATTAGTTGTCTTTTTTCATTCATTAATAGCGAAAATCTCTCCTTGGATTTGGGAATCTGTTTTAAGAGATTACCAAAAAGATCGACTAATCCTTTTTCTTAATCCTAGCCAAGATCCTTTAGGTGGTGGATATCACATGCTTCAAAGCAAAATAGGCATTGGATCTGGAGGATTGCTGGGATCAGGTCTGATGCAAGGTCAATTAACTAAATTAAAATTTATTCCAGAGCAACATACAGATTTCATTTTTAGTGCTCTTGGAGAAGAGACAGGTTTTTTAGGAACTTTATTGGTCTCATTTTTATTTTTTATTCTAATCTTGCGATTAATAAAGATAGCTATTGAGGCGCGTACTGATTTTGAATCCTTGATTGTGATTGGAATAACTTCAATGTTTATCTTTCAAATTATGGTCAATATATTTATGACTATTGGCCTAGGCCCTGTGACTGGAATCCCTTTACCTTTTATGAGCTATGGAAGAACTGCGTTATTTGTCAATTTTATTAGTCTGGGCTTTTGTTTATCAGTGTCTAGACGAGGTCAGTCAGTAAGAAGAAATCTTTGACTAGATACTTTTGCTTAGGTGTTTTTCTAAACGCATTTATTTAGTCAAAATAGAGCCTTTAGACTCATTATGGTTAATACCAATACCATCTTGAGGTTAAGTTTCTTTGTCTATGTAAAGGAAGGAATCCTCACTTTCAGATTAAACATTAGTTTCATCGAATTAGTTAATATCAAATTTAAGAGATTTTAAGGCTCATTTCTCCTTGCTAATCTTTACTCAAGATGAATTTGTTCTAATGATCTTATTTGTCTAGAGAGATTTTAATTAACTTTCAAACAGACAACTATGCAAACCTAACCAGTTGTCACTTTATTTTTTATGCTTTTTCATTCTTTAAAATCTAATCAATCAAATGGATTTAAAGGTTTGTATGAGGTTTTTAGGTTCTCGTGAGCACGCCTCTAGTAACTATTCAAGACTTGCAAAAAAGAATGGCTGAGGATGTTCCTCATGCCACAAGAAGTGAGGCAGCAGTAAGGAGAATGTGGTGGGCAGCTCTTGATACTCTTCAGTCAGACATTTTGTTGCCAATGAACCTTACAAGAGGTTTGTGGTTGTCTTCACCTTTGCCTGCACTCTACGAACCTAAATTACTCAAGAAATTTCAAGGATGGGTGTGGGCACCAAAGGACTTGTTAAATATTTCAAACCCTTCTATGGGGATGTTGCCTCCAAGTAAATCGGCTTCGATGGATTTCCACAATGATTCTGCAGGCTATGAGCGCTTGTCTCTTCTTGAGGAAGATGGAAATGATCCATTACTAATAGTTATTACTCCTGAAATTCAAATAGCTTTGGCTCTGGAAGGTAAATCGCATGAGAGAAAATTATTAATGCGAAGTGATCCCGAGACTCTAAGTGATCTTTTGACACTACTTGATAATAGATTGAATACAGAAAATGTTGAACAAGCAAATAATCTGCGAAATGCACTTGGAGAGATGGGACAGCTAAAAACAAATGATGATTTATCTAAAGTATTTTGGCCTCTATTATCTCAACGTCTAGCAGACATTGCACCAAGTCTAAATATTCAAACTTTGCCAGACAATTTAATTAATGATCACAAATCTAGTTCAAAAAATAGTGAAATTTCCTTGCTAGAGGCATTAACACATGAAATCAGAACTCCGTTGGCGACAATAAGAACCTTAATAAGATCTCTTTTAAGAAAGCAAGATTTACCTAAAGTAGTTGAAACGCGTTTGAAGCAAATAGATATTGAATGTACGGAACAAATTGATCGTTTTGGTTTGATTTTTAATGCAGTGGAGCTAGAGAGAAGCAAGCCTAAACAAACAAATTTAGCTTTAACCGATTTAGGGCAAATGCTCACAATGCTTTCTCCCGTGTGGAAAAGTCAGTTAGAGCGAAAAGGCTTGACACTTATTCTTGATATCACACAGGATTTACCAAAAGTTTTGAGTGACTCAGAAGGACTTGAATTAATGTTGACAGGTCTTATTGACAGAAACAGTCGTGGATTACAAGTGGGTGGAGAATTAACTTTGAAATTAAGGCCAGCTGGACAGAGACTAAAGCTTCAGATTTTAACTCAGCTTTCAGCTACTACTCATTCTGGATTATCAGAAAGTGTTTCCAATGAAGAAATTGGACCAGTACTCAGTTGGAATCCAGCTACAGGTAATTTGCAACTTAGTCAGGCTGCAACTCAAAGACTTTTGAAAAGCCTTGGTGGACGTCTTACTAATAGGCGAGACAGTGGAATGACGATATTTTTTCCTGTTTCTGAATCAAAAGAATTTGATCTTTAAGGTTAATGTTGACGCGTGTGAAGTTGACGTCTAATGAGTCAAAAGGCACAAAATAAAGTGCTAATTTAAAAATATAAAGAAAAAGTTGATTTAATTGAAAGCATGACCGAAGTATTACCTGGAACACTTCCAAAGCACATTGGTAGCACTGGTGGGTTATTGAACTCCGCTGAAACCGAAGAAAAATATGCAATTACATGGACAAGTAAAACGTCTGGGGTCTTTGAACTTCCAACAGGAGGAGCTGCAGTCATGCACGAGGGTGATAATCTCATGTACTTTGCTAGAAAAGAGCAATGTTTTGCCTTGAATACTCAATTGAGGGGATTTAAACCAAGAATTGAAACAAGTAAAATATATAGAATTTATCCTGGAGGAGATAGAGAATTGCTTTTCCCAAAAGATGGGGTTTTCTCTGAGAAACCTAATGAAGGCCGCTTGAAAGAGGGCTACAACAATAGACGCATCGGTGAAAATCCTAATCCAGCAAGTTTGAAATTTAGCGGTAAAAAAACTTACGATGCATAAGTAATTCAATTTAAACTTGTGTTCCCTTTGAATATATATATTGGACTGCCATTATGCAGTCATGCTTAATTTAGATAAGGAAGAATTTATTTTGTCAGCGTCCAGCGGGGCTAATTATATTCCGTTGGCAAAAAGTTGGCCGGCAGATTTAGAAACTCCTCTTACAACCTGGCTTAAAGTTGGTAATGATGCTCCTTCAGGAGTATTGCTTGAATCAGTAGAGGGTGGAGAAACTATCGGTAGGTGGAGTGTGGTTGCATCAGATCCCCTTTGGAAAGTAGTAGTAAGGGGCGATGAATTAACTAGATGCTGGAGGGATGGAAAACAAGAAAAGTTTCATGGAAATCCAGTGGAAATCCTCAGGAAAATGCTTGAGCCTTATAAATCTGTTTCTTTGTCTGGCTTGCCACAACTGGGACAACTTTTTGGCATGTGGGGATATGAACTAATTCAATGGATAGAGCCCTCAGTGCCTACTTATGAATTATCAGATCAAGACTTACCTGATGGTATTTGGATGTTTATGGACAAACTTCTGATTTTTGATCAAGTCAAACGCCTAATAACAGCTGTTGCATATGGAAATTTAAGTGATGGAGTTTCTTCTCAAAAAGCTTATGAAATTGCCTGTGAACAAATCAATGAACTGCAAGATTTAATGGCTTCTCCTTTAAAGCCAATAAAGTCTTTAAAGTGGAATCAAAAATCGAATAGATCTCTTGATATGGCTGCTAATACCTCAAAAAGTGAATTTGAACATAGTGTTGAAGCGGCAAAAGAATTTATTAAACAAGGCGATGTTTTTCAGTTAGTTCTTAGTCAAAAATTGGAGTCGACTGTTACGCAAAAACCCTTTGAACTATATCGAAGCCTGAGGATGGTAAATCCCTCTCCATTTATGGCGTTTTTTGACTTTGGTGACTGGCAACTTATTGGTTCTAGCCCGGAGGTAATGGTTAAGGCCCAACAAACAGAAAAGGGTATTCAAACAAGTTTGAGACCAATTGCAGGTACACGTCCTAGAGGTAAAAATGATTTGGAAGATGCAGCCTTAGAGAAAGATCTTTTAAAAGATCCCAAAGAACGAGCAGAACATGTGATGTTGGTAGATTTGGGTCGAAATGATTTAGGTCGAGTTTGTACCCCAGGTAGTGTTGTTGTGAAAGAATTAATGGTTATTGAAAAATATTCGCATGTAATGCATATCGTCAGTGAGGTTGAAGGCACTTTAAAAAAAGAAAAGGATGTTTGGGACTTATTAATTGCTTCTTTCCCAGCTGGGACTGTAAGTGGAGCCCCAAAAATAAGAGCAATGCAACTAATTAATCAATTAGAAAAACAACGTAGAGGGCCTTATTCAGGCGTTTATGGGTCTATAGATTTAAATGGAGCATTAAATACAGCTATTACTATCAGAACAATGATTGTACGTAAAAAAAATAAAAATGGTTTTACTGTTGAAGTACAAGCAGGGGCAGGGGTTGTTGCAGATTCCATTCCTTCTAATGAGTATCAAGAAACTTTAAATAAAGCCAAAGGGATGTTTACTGCTTTAGCTTGCTTAGACCCCCAAGATTTATGACCAACTTTATGCTTTTAAAGGGGTTTGAAGTGGAGCTTTTTACTGGCACATATGCTGGTAAAAATGTGGGTGTTGCATCTGCTATTACTGAAGATTTATCAGATTTTGTCAAAGAACCGGATCAAAGAAATCTTGAGTACATAACTGTTCCAGATCAAAGATACGCTGTTTTAAAACATGCACTTTTACTACCAAGACAAAAACTTAGGAAATGGCTTGATTTTCAAAAACTTACAATTCTGCCAGGAAGCACACTTAGCCTTGGTAATACAAAAATTTTTGAAAGGTCAGATTTAGAAAATTCTTATCACTCATTTATAGAAAAAAACTATGGAACGAATGTTGTAACAGCAAGTATTCACATTAATTTAGGTATTGAAAATTTATCCTTACTTTTTTCGGCCCTACGCTTGGTTAGATGTGAGGCATCATTATTTCTTGCATTAAGTGCTAGTTCTCCTTTCTTAGAAGGTCAGGCAACGGGTGCACATTCTCAAAGATGGGTTCAATTCCCTAAGACACCCTCTAATGTGCCCTTATTTGTGGATCACGCACACTATGTGGCATGGGTTGAAGAGCAACTAGGTCAGGGCAGTATGCAAAATGAGAGACATTTGTGGACATCAGTAAGGCCAAATGGTCCGGAAAGACCTCATGTTTTAAATCGATTAGAGCTAAGGATATGTGATTTAGTAGCTGATGTTGACTTGCTTTTGGCTATTACAGCGTTACTTGAACTCAGAATTATTAATCTTAAAAACAACATGAAAAAATTTGATCCAATTGAAGCAAGCTCTAAAACACAAGAAGAATTGGCTTTATTAGCAGATGAAAATGATTTGATAGCAGCCCAATCAAGTCTTGATGCCAATTTATTTCATTGGAAAAATGGGAAACAAATCAAATGTCGTGATTGGATAAATGAACTTCTATTAGATGTAACTCCTTTAGCTAAGGAGCTTGATATGTTTGAGTTACTTCAACCTATTGAAACTGTTTTGACCAACGGAAATCAATCAATGATGTGGCTTGATTCTTATTCCAAAGGAGTATCAATTCAGACCTTGCTTCAGCAGGGTATCGGTGAAATGGAACTAGAGGAGACCAATTTCATGCAAATGAATTCAACCTATTAGTGACTAAGTCCGTAGAACTGCCTCATAATACGTTTATGTTGAAAAATCCTTCTAACGAAAATATCTCTAATCACTCGACAGTATGTGTTGAGGATCAAGATCCTGGATCTTTATTGCAACAAAGGCTTGAACTAGTGGAGGATCTATGGAAAACCGTTCTCAAAAGTGAATGTCCACCTGATCAAACAGAGAGATTATTGCGATTAAAACAATTAAGTGATCCTAGTAAGTCAAATCAAGACAATTCCTCAAAGGCAATAGTCCAATTGATTACAAAAATGGATTTAGCTGAGGCGATATCTGCTGCTAGGGCTTTTTCTCTTTATTTTCAGTTGGTAAACATTCTGGAGCAACGCATAGAAGAGGATAGTTATTTAGAAAGCATAGAAAAAGGGAAGTTAGACACCAGTAATTATAAAATAGATCCATTCGCTCCAGCTTTAGCTAGTCAGACTGCTCCAGCAACTTTTACACAATTATTTGAGCGATTACGTCGTTTGAATGTCCCTCCAGCTCAGCTTGATGGTTTGATGAGAGAAATGGATATTCGTCTTGTTTTTACAGCTCATCCAACTGAAATAGTTAGACACACGGTTCGCCATAAGCAACGCAGGGTTGCCACTCTTTTGCAGCAACTTCAATCTAATAGCTTGATTTCCGAATCAGAGAAAGAAATATTTAGGTTGCAGCTAGAGGAGGAGATAAGACTTTGGTGGAGAACTGATGAGCTTCATCAATTTAAACCGACTGTTCTTGATGAGGTTGACTATGCCCTTCATTATTTTCAGCAGGTTTTGTTTGATGCAATGCCTCAATTAAGAAGGAGACTGACTACCGCACTTGCTTCAAGTTATCCAGACGTAGAGATCCCTAATGAAGCTTTTTGCACATTTGGCTCTTGGGTAGGTTCAGATCGTGATGGGAATCCGTCAGTTACTCCTGAAATCACATGGAGAACAGCGTGTTACCAAAGACAATTAATGTTGGATAGGTACATTGCATCAGTTCAAGATCTAAGAGACCAACTCAGTATATCTATGCAATGGAGTCAAGTAAGTTCTCCTTTGTTAGAGTCATTGGAAATGGACAGAGTTCGTTTTCCTGAGGTTTATGAGGAAAGGGCTGCAAGATATAGACTGGAACCTTATCGCTTGAAGCTTAGCTATACACTTGAGAGGCTACGACTTACTCAACTACGTAATAAGCAGCTAGCGGATGCTGGATGGCAATTCTCACCCGATGGGAAACCGCTAATATCTACTAATAATAGTTTTGATGAAGTACTCCACTACAAATCTGTAGAAGAATTAAAAAATGAATTAGAGCTTATTAGAAATAGTTTGGTTAGTACAGATCTTACTTGTGAACCATTAGATACTTTGCTAAATCAAGTTCATATTTTTGGGTTCTCGTTGGCTAGTTTAGACATTAGGCAAGAAAGCACACGACATAGTGATGCGTTGGATGAGCTCACTCGCTATTTAGATCTACCTGAGTCGTATGGAGTGATGAGCGAGGAAAGTCGAGTTCAATGGTTGATGAAAGAATTAAGAACTCGGAGACCACTTATTCCGCCTTCTTTTGAGTGGTCTAAAAGTACTCAAGAAACTATCTCAGTTTTTCATATGCTTCATAGGCTTCAGAAAGAATTTGGTACTCGTATATGTCGCTCGTATGTAATTTCGATGAGTCATACGGCATCAGATTTATTAGAAGTTCTTCTTTTAGCTAAAGAGTCGGGTTTGATTGATCCAACTTTAGGAGCTTCTGATCTTCTCGTTGTTCCATTATTTGAAACGGTTGAGGACTTACAACATGCTCCTTCTGTAATGGAGTCGTTACTACAAGCTGATGTTTATCGCGAATTACTTCCACGAGTAGGAGAGAAAAAACAACCGCTTCAGGAACTTATGCTGGGATATTCCGATAGTAATAAGGATTCTGGTTTTCTCTCAAGTAATTGGGAAATTCATAAGGCCCAAATAGCACTCCAAGACCTAGCTAGTAGACAAGGAATAGCATTACGTATTTTTCATGGTAGAGGTGGGTCTGTAGGAAGAGGCGGTGGACCAGCTTATCAAGCTATTTTGGCTCAACCTAGTGGTACACTTCAGGGACGTATAAAAATAACAGAGCAAGGGGAAGTTCTTGCTTCAAAATATAGTCTTCCAGAATTAGCTTTATATAATCTAGAAACTGTAACCACTGCAGTTATTCAAAATAGCTTGGTTACCAATAAATTGGATGCTACGCCAAGTTGGAATGAATTGATGACCAGACTTGCAGCTCGTTCAAGGGAGCATTACCGAGCTTTAGTTCATGATAATCCAGATTTAGTTCAATTTTTTCAGGTAGTTACTCCAATAGAAGAGATTAGTAAGTTGCAAATTTCTAGTCGTCCTGCTCGACGAAAGAGTGGTGCAAAAGACTTATCAAGTCTTCGAGCTATCCCATGGGTCTTTGGTTGGACTCAAAGTCGTTTCCTTTTGCCAAGTTGGTTTGGTGTTGGTACGGCTTTAGCTACTGAATTAAAGGCTGACCCCGACCAAATGGAGATGTTGCGAATGTTGAATCAGAGATGGCCATTCTTTAGAATGTTGATATCTAAAGTAGAGATGACACTTTCAAAAGTTGATTTAGATGTTGCCCACCATTATGTGGTTAGTTTGGGTGGAAGTGATGATCGGGATGCTTTCGCTGGAATTTTCGATATTATCTCAAGCGAATACAGCTTGACTAAGAAATTAATTTTAGAAATTACTGGCAAGTCAAAACTATTGAGTGCAGACCCTGCTTTGCAGTTGTCTGTCAACCTGAGAAATAGGACTATTGTCCCTTTAGGATTTTTACAAGTTGCTCTTCTCAAGCGATTAAGAGATCAGAATCGTCAACCACCAATTAGTGAAGATGTAAGTATTGACTCTACTCAAAGTTCTCGTACATATAGCCGTAGTGAATTATTGCGTGGTGCATTGTTGACTATCAATGGTATCGCTGCAGGTATGAGAAACACAGGATGACATGCTTGGATTAAATTCAGCAAATAAATGCCCTCAAATTCCCGAGGGCTTTCTTCTACTTCGGAGCGAACTAATTTCTATACGTAAAATAAATAGGCTGCTATCAAGGTGTAACCAAGATACTCATCAACCAAGAAAATTAGAATTGGCTTTGAAAAATAGTGATTTTTATTTGACTCTCATTCGAAAAACTCCTGAGAATCTTGTAGGATTTGTCCGTGTTACTAGTGATAAAGGTTTAAATGCAAATTTGTGGGATTTAGTTGCAGAGCCAGGTGATCAACAAGAAAAGTACATTTCTATTGTAGTTTTTAAGGCAATTGAAATAATTAGAAGGGAGTTACCAGGCTGCAGTATTTCTGTTGCTGCTCCATTAATTTCTCTTGATTCATTGAAAGCCAATGGATTTTTATTGGATCCAAATGGTATTAAAACAATGGGATTCAGACTTTGAAAAATTCAATTTACGAGCATGGAGGGACTCGAACCCCCGACTCTCAGAACCGGAATCTGATGCTCTATCCAACTGAGCTACATGCCCAACGAGGGGTGTTATTAAAAAAGGTCAAATAACTAGACCTTATTAAAATTAGCTTACATACAAATTCCATAAAGAAACATTCAACTTCATCAGTTAGAACTTAATAATTTTCGAAATTATCGAGGTTTTCAGTTGGAGTTAACTGAAAACAGATTGATAGTCATAGGTCAAAATGGAGTTGGTAAATCTAATCTTCTTGAATCCATAGAGCTCCTGTCTAGTTTACGTTCTCATCGATCGAATCGGAATCAAGATTTAATTTATTGGGATCAAGATCAGGCTTGCTTATCTGCAATGATTGAAGATGATCAAAAACTTTCTTTAGAGCTAAATAGAAAAGGTGGAAGAAAAGCCTACAAAAATGACAAACTTTTAACTCGTCAAATTGATTTGATTGGACCAATGAGAAGCGTAGGCTTTAGTGCTCTTGATCTAGAATTAATTAGAGGAGAACCTTCTCTTAGAAGACATTGGCTGGATAGAATTGTCCAGCAACTGGAACCTATTTATTCTGATTTGATCGGAAGGTTTTCTAGATTGCTGAGGCAAAGAAGTCAGCTTTGGCGTAATTTGAGTCTTGAATCGAGCAAGGATCAAAATATTTTATTGGATTCTTTTGATATGCAAATGGCGTTAGTGAGTACAAGAATTCATCGAAGACGTAGGCGTATTTTAGATCGTCTACTTCCTATCGCTTCAAGCTGGCAACAACATCTTAGTAACAGTCAAGAGAAGCTAGATATTACATATTTGCCAGGTAGTAAACTAGAGGGTGAAGAGAGTGAAAGGCTTTGGAGGGAGAGTATTGAACGTCAACTTTTAGAAATGAGGTCTGAGGAAGAGATAACGGGTAATTGTAGAGTCGGCCCTCATCGTGATGATGTACAGTTTTCAATAAATGATGTAGATGCCAGACGTTTTGGTTCTGCTGGTCAGCAGAGAACTATTGTGTTGTCTTTGAAATTGGCCGAATTAGAATTAATTAAAATGGTTTATGGCAAATCTCCAATATTGCTTTTAGATGATGTTTTGGCTGAGCTAGATCCCAAGCGTCAATTATTGCTTTTAGAGGCTGTTGGTCAAAAACATCAGTGTTTAATCAGTGCAACACATCTGGAATCTTTTGAGGGTGAATGGGTACGAAACTCACAATTAATGGAATTGGATTCTTTTGGTTGAAACTATTGGTCAGTTATTGTGGAAATGATTTTTGGATAATATGGAACCTTTTTTTTCTGAATTGCATCCAAATCCTGGATGGGGTGACTCTTTCAAGTCAAAAGATATAGATACTATACAATTTAATTCTAGTGAGAATATTGGAAGGCACTGCATACTTGAACTCTACCAATGTGATCACGCGAGACTTAATGATGAAGCTTTTATAAGGACATCTATTACATCATCGGCCAAAATTGCTGGTGCAACACTCATGAATTTGGTGACACATAGCTTTAAACCTCAAGGAGTAACTGGACTAGCTTTATTGGCTGAATCTCATATTTCAATACATACATGGCCTGAGATTGGTTATGCAGCTATTGATGTTTTCACTTGTGGTGACCATACGATGCCTGAAAAAGCTTGTAAGTTTCTTTTTAAAGATTTTTTGGCTCAGCACTTTGCTTTTAAAAATATCGAAAGAGAGATCCCTGCCGGAATCCAAACTTTGCATCGTGAACCTTGACCACAATGAAAGATTAAAAATAAATCAATCATCTTTTCGACATCGGAGTTTATTGTCTAAGTAGTCTTTATATCTCTTGTGAGTTTTCCACTAATCAAACCCTCAAGATCTAGACTTATAGAATGGAAACCTAAAGATAAAAAATATTTAATTAATTTATTTCTTTCAACGATTTTAAGAAAGTTATTTATTTCATTTGCTGGTAATTCGATTCTGGCTGATAGGCCTTGACTTCTTACACGTACTTTTGAAAAACCTTGATTAATAATCCATTCTTCTGCTAACGCAATCTGCTTAAGCCTTTTTGAACTTATTTCCTCTCCAAAAGGAATACGAGAGGCTAAACATGGTTGTGCAGGTTTATCCCACCAGGGTAAACCTAATGATTTAGAAATTGAACGAATTGATTTTTTATCTATTTCTAGTTCAGCTAGAGGTGATATTACTCCTGCCTGATTTGATGCTTGAATGCCTGGTCGATAGTCGTGAAGGTCGTCATAATTCACTCCATCAAGGACTTGAGCATTATGGAATTTTTTTGAAATTTCAGTTAAATGTGTATGTAATTCTTGTTTGCATGCAAAACATCTATTGTCAGGATTTTTAAAGTAATTTGGTTGGTTGATTTCATTTGTTTGGCATTCTTCATGATGAATCCCAATCCAGTCTGCTTGAAGACGCGCTTGCTTAAGCAAATATGGAGCTAAAGAAGGAGAGACACCAGTAACGGCAAAGGCTTTTGAACCTAGTTGCTCATGGGCTATTGTCGCTACTAAAGAACTATCAACGCCTCCAGAAAAAGCAACACATACATAATTTATGTCTTTAATAAACTCCCTTAACAATTTTAATTGCTTCAGTTCTGAGTCAGTTAAAGATTCAAGTTGACTAAAAAACACTTTTTAAAAAATCATTAATTTGATTAAATTGAGACTCTTAGTCTCCTTCATCTGTGTATGTATTTTGCATATTCTATGACGTCTATTGTATAAGAAGTTAGGTTGCATACATAAGAAGCAGAATTATCGATTGTGGTTTCAAACGGTATAGGGATTACGACAGCATCGGAAAGCTTGGAACGTAGTCAAGGACAATTACATGTTTATGACGGAGAGGGTAAAGGGAAGAGCCAGGCAGCCTTGGGGGTCGTTCTGAGGACCATAGGTCTAGGCATATGTGAGAAAAGACAAACAAGGGTATTACTTCTTAGATTCTTGAAAGGACCTGGTCGCTCGTATGACGAAGATGCCGCAATAGATGCTTTGCAGCAAGGCTTCCCTCACTTGATTGATCAAGTGAGGACTGGCAGGGGAGAATTTTTTAGCGCCGATCAATCTACCAAATTTGATTATCAGGAAGCTCAAAGAGGTTGGGACATAGCCAAGGGGGCAATCGCTAGTGCCTTGTATTCAGTTGTTGTCCTCGACGAATTGAATCCTGTTCTGGATTTAGGATTATTGCCTGTTGAAGAAGTTGTTAAAACACTTAAGTCAAGACCAAATGGTATGGAAATTATCGTTACTGGAAGAGCTGCACCAAATCCTCTGATTAAAGTTGCGGAACTGCATTCTGAGATGAGAGCTCACAGACGACCTGAGATTAGTAACGATGAAATTCTTTTTGAAAATAATGTTGGTGGGATTGAAATATATACCGGTGAAGGAAAAGGCAAATCAACCAGTGCGTTGGGTAAAGCTTTACAAGCTATCGGTAGAGGAATAAGTCAGGACAAAAGTCATCGTGTTTTGATTTTGCAATGGCTGAAGGGTGGTAGTGGTTACACAGAGGATGCCGCTATTGCGGCTCTTCGAGAAAGTTATCCTCATTTAGTAGACCATCTTCGATCTGGTAGAGATGCGATTGTTTGGAGGGGCCAGCAAAAGCCCATTGACTATGTAGAGGCTGAAAGAGCATGGGAAATTGCAAGGGCAGCTATTTCAAGTGGTCTTTATAAGACTGTGATTTTGGATGAGTTAAATCCAACCGTTGATTTGGAACTCCTCCCAGTTGAGCCTATTGTTCAAACATTGCTTCGTAAACCTTCAGAAACTGAGGTGATTATTACAGGAAGATGCAAAAACCAACCTATATATTTTGATTTAGCAAGTGTTCATTCTGAGATGGTGTGTCACAAGCACTATGCTGAAAAAGGAGTTGATTTAAAAAGAGGAGTTGATTATTAGTTTTAATTAATTTTTTTCGCTATTCCACGCATCAATACCTCCAAGAATATTAATACCTCTAATTCCAAATTTGTTTAAATGCTTTAATGCAAGCAATGATCTTTTTCCACTTTTACAAAATACATAAAGATTTTTTTTTGCGGTAAGGATTTTAATTTCATCAATGGCTTTACCACTTTCAATAGAGCTAAGAGGCATGAGCAACGATCCTGTAATTGAACATTGATTATATTCATTTTGGTTGCGAACATCTATTAATAACATTTCTTTTGAAGATTGGCTAAGAAGTACTTTTAATTCTTTAATTGAAATACTTTCTATATCACATTCTACTTCATCTTTAACTTTAACTTCTGAACAGAAACTTTTATAATCTATTAATTTATGGATATTTTTATTTTCTGGATTGGATTTCAAAGTTAGCTCTTTAAATTGCATTTTTAATGCATTAAAAATGAGGATCCTACCGTTAAGTGGATAACCAATATTTGTTATTATCTTTATAGCTTCTGCTGCTTGAATTGTACCAATAATTCCTGGAAGAATTCCCATCACTCCTGCTTCAGAGCAAGATGGAATTAATTCTTGTGGAGGGGGTGTGGGGATAAGGTCTCTATAGTTAGGGCTATCTTCCTTCAAATTAAATACACTTACTTGTCCTTCGAATCTTGCGATTGAACCATATATATTAGGTTTGTTAAGTATTAGACAAGCATCATTAATCAGGTAACGCGTTGGGAAATTGTCTGAACAATCACATATCACATCATAAGCTTTAAGTATTTCCAAAGCATTACTACTTGTTAGCTTTTGATTGAATAAATCAACTCGACAAGAAGGATTTATTTTGCGTATATGTTGTTTGGCCGAATCTGTTTTTAATAGACCTATTGAATCTGTTGTATGAATGATTTGTCTTTGTAAATTTGAGTATTCAACGACATCAAAATCAATTATTCCGATACGTCCAATTCCAGCTGCTGCAAGATAAATTAAAAGTGGAGATCCTAGCCCTCCTGTCCCAATGCAAGCAACTGAGCTTGTCTTCAATTTTTCTTGGCCTTTGATACCTATCTCTGGGAGACTTATATGTCTTGCATACCTGGCAATTTCTTCAGAACTTAAATTTGCTTCATTCTGGCTTTGCTCCATTAATCAAACCTTCGCTGATTTATTTACGTTAAAGAAAAAACTTCAATTTTCACGCTATGGAATTTTAATTTATTTTTAATCCACCATGCTTTTAAATCTCCATCTTTATTTGAAATAACCATAAGACCAGGAGGTTGGTGGAATAGTAGATCCATTTCTGAGGGTCTGTTTTCATTTAAAGGATGTGAGTGAGCACAACATAAAACTTCAAGATCATTCTCTCTTGCCCATTTGTGAGATGCAATTTGATCTTTAGCGTCTATTTCGAAGCAATTTTTTTTGGATAATTGCATATTTTTTTGGTTAGAAACCGCTTCTATATTTTGATTAATTAATCTCGATTCTTCTTCACCCCAAATGTTTTGACAATTCCATACGTGAGTTACCTCCCAAATATTTCTTTTGTGATCTTTAGTTGAGCTGTTTGTTTTGCCGATTAGAATACAGCAGCCTTCCTCTGGCTCTGCCGCCTTTAAAAATCTAGAGAGAACAGAATTCGTTCGGTTATGGAATTCAATATATTTTGGAATTTTCATGAAAAAAAATGATTTGATTCGGCATCCTCTCTATTTTGGTTCGGACTTATCTCTATTCAGCCTATGGCATTTTTTAAATTAATTCGATACGCTCAGTCCATAATTGCTTAGTAGCTTGTGTTCATGTCTGATGTAAATCCTGATTCTAAAGATGAATCAAAGGCAGGGAAAACAGAAGGTGTTAATTTTTCAGAACGTTACAGTGATGTAATGGGAAAAGTTAATGAATCTTTGAGCAAAATTGATTGGACTCAAATGGGTAAGTATGGCAAGGCAGCAGGGATTATTGCCGTTGTTGTTTTAGCTCAAGTTTTGATCAAGGTTGTTATCGATACAGTTAATTTTTTCCCAATTCTTCCTGGTTTGCTAGAACTTCTTGGAATTGTTGTTTTAGGCCAATGGAGTTGGCAGAACTTAACAACAAGTGAAAAAAGAACTGCTGTATTTGACAAAGTTCAAAATCTTAAGAAAGAGTACTTAGGATAAATTAATAATAGAGAGAACAATAGATCTGAGGTTTCGTTACACACGAGATCTCAGATCTTTTAGTATTTTCAGGGAATTTTCTTTGTAGGATCCACCAAATATATTTGCGTGATTAAGCAAATGGTAAAGATTATAAATATCAGTTCTATCTTTTGAAAATTTATTTAGTGGCCAAATCTCTTCGTATCCTTTATAAAATTCTCTATTAAAACCACCAAATAATTTAGTCATTGAGATATCTACTTCTCTGTCAGCCCAGTAGCAGGCAGGATCATAAAGACTTCCTAAGCCATTTTTAGTACTTCCACAATTACCGGACCAAAGATCTCCATGAACTAATGAGATCTTTGGCTGATGATCATTTAGATATGAGCTTAAATATATTAAAACATCCTCATAATCCTCAACTCTTACCCCCCATGCTTTTGCTTGTAAAAGTTGTGGCCTAAGACGATAATTTACAAAGAATTCTCCCCAGTTACTGTTCCACCCTCTTGCTTGGGTGCTAGAACCTATAAAACCTTCTTCTTCCCATCCGAAATTTTTTTTGCTCCATTCACTCGAAGATTTATGCAGCAGTGCTAAGCCTTTCCCAAGTACATTTTGTTGGCATTGTTTGAGATCTATCCATTCTAAAAAAAGTATAGATATATTTTGATAACTTATGAGATCAAGTGTTTCAGGAACGCAAATATAAGATTCATTAGCAAATCTTTTTAGAACTGAAAGACACTCACGTTCAAACTTAAACATATTAATATTGTCAATGTAATTTGATTTAGCAAAAACCCTCTTACCGTTTTGGAAATGAATGGACCAAGCTTTGTGGATACAACCTCCGCCTACGGGAATTATTTTTTCTATTAGTGAGTTGTTGCTTACTTTATTTGAACTTGAAAGAGCCTTTTGGATTAATTCCTCCATTCACTGTATTCTCGCTTGATAATTTTTTATGTCTGAAGAATCTATCATTGTTGTTGGGGGAGGGATAGCTGGCTTAACAGGTGCTGCTCTTCTTTCTAAAGAGGGTTATCAGGTAACTTTGGTCGAAGCACATAGTCAATTAGGTGGTTGTGCAGGAACTTTTAAAAGAGGTTCTTATACCTTTGATGTTGGGGCCACCCAAGTTGCAGGCCTTGAGAGGGGAGGAATTCATCATCGTTTATTTAATTATTTAGATATTCCGTTGCCTGATGCGAAAATTTTAGATCCTGGATGTTCAGTTTCTCTCGGTGATGGGAGTAGGCCAATCAATCTTTGGCATGATCCATTGAGATGGCAGAAAGAAAGACAAGAACAGTTTCCTGGGAGTGAAATCTTCTGGTCATTATGTTCTAAAATTCATGAAAGTAACTGGGAATTTGTCGAAAGAGATCCAATACTTCCGGTAAGAAATTTTTGGGATTTAAGTCAATTAATTAGAGCCATACGTCCTTCAAATCTTTTAACTGGTTTTTTGAGTAAGTTGACTATTGCAGACTTGCTTACAATAACTGGTTGTCATAAAGATAGACGTCTACGAAGTTTTTTAGACCTTCAATTAAAACTTTACTCTCAAGAGCCAGCAAGTAGAACGGCAGCTTTATACGGTGCAACTGTTCTTCAAATGGCCCAATCTCCTAGAGGTCTATGGCATCTTCATGGATCAATGCAAATTCTTAGCGATTTGTTGAAAGATAGTTTTTTGAGAGATGGTGGAAGCCTTTTGATTGGGCATAGAGTGACCAAAATAATAAGGAAAGAAAATTCAAATATTTTTGATGTCAATGTGATTGATAGAAGAAAGAATTTGTTACAGATGAAAGCATCAGATATTGTTTTTAGCTTGCCTCCTCAATCTCTTTTAGATTTAATTCCTATTGATGGAGGTTTATCTACAACATACCGTGAAAGTATAAAAAAATTACCTAAACCCAGTGGTGCCATTGTATTTTACGGAGCTCTCCGTCGTGTAGATTTGCCCGTTGATTGTCCAGGTCATATTCAAGTATTTGATGAGCATTTTGGTTCTTTATTTATTTCTATCAGTATGGAAAATGATCAACGTGCACCAGTTGGGATGGCCACTTTAATAGCAAGTGTATTTGTAGATATTGATCAATGGTCTAATCTAGATAGTCAAGCATATACCAGAAAAAAAAATGTTGTATCGAAACAGATTAGAGCTATTTTAGATCACAAGTTTGATTTGCTAGAGACGAGTTGGGATCATCAAGAACTTTCTACCCCAAGAAGCTTTGAAAGGTGGACAGGACGTCCTAGTGGAATAGTCGGAGGGCTTGGTCAACATCCAGATCAATTTGGTCCTTTTGGCTTGTCAAGTAGAACCCCTCTCAGAGGTTTATGGCTTTGTGGAGATTCTATATACCCTGGTGAAGGTACCGCTGGCGTAAGTCAATCAGCTTTGATGGTTGTAAGACAACTATTGGAATCTAAAGGTAGACATCTAAACATCCCTGTCTTTAATTAGTAGGTTTTAAAATGAAATTCTGTCTTTCTTCCTGTGTATTAACTAGTATTTTTTCGAGTTCACTCCAGTTCTCTTCAAGTAAATATTTTTCAAAAAGATCTAGAGAATGTCTATAAGACGCTAAATGTCTCTCTATATTTTTTTTGTTCAATTTTGCCATGGAGACTCCTAGCTCTGGGTTTCCACCTCCAACCCTAGAGGTGTCAGCAAACCCACTGGATGCAATACTTTTTGCAAGTGAATATAAGGAAGGCTTTACATCTGTACTGAGTGTATTGAGTAATGCCGCGCTAATTAGAACTGGTAAATGTGAAATCAAGCCAACAGCTTCATCATGTATATGAGCTTCAGAGCTTATCCATTGACTCCCAAGTGACAAAGTAATTTGGCGAACTATTTCGAGGGCTTTTTTATCAGTTTCTTTATTTGGAGTAACGACCCAGGGCTTATTTTTAAATAAATTATGTTGACCTGCGTTAACACCAGATTCTTCCGTTCCTGTCATTGGATGACTGGCTACAAAACGCGGATGTAACTTTTTCCAAGTATTTAATATAGGGACTTTTACAGATCCAACATCAGTAACAACAGCATTCCTCGGAATGGCATTGATTAAAGCTGATGAAGGATTTAGGAGTTGTTCAAGTGGTAAAGCAATATAAATAAGAGAACAATGTTTTAAAACACTCAGGTCAGTACTAACAATTTGGGCGAGTTTTCTTTCTCTGGCTTTTTGTGCATTTTTTTCTCGGTGAGTAATTCCATAAACTGTATATCCAAGCTTTTGGAGATCTAAGCCTAAGGAGCCTCCAATTAGACCTAATCCCACAATTCCAATATTTTCAGATGGTTTTGTTTTAAGCTCCATAAATAGTATTGTTCTATATATTTATTGATAGGGCAACATGATTAAGAGATTTTTTTGATAAAAGGTCCTACTAATGCTTGAGGTGAATTCACATAAACATCTAAAAAAATACTATCAAAAAAATCTTGCTCTATGGCCTCATAATTTGACCCTTACAAGATTGATCTCTAGAAGCTTAAGTCGTAAAGATAATACTTTTATTCAATTATCAAGTGACAGTAGAAATTTTTGGTGGCCTGGCCTTTTGATTCCACTTTGTTTGCATAACAATAATATTGTGTTGATTCTTTCAGAGAGACAATATCGACTCTTGTTTGAAGTGGAATTACCAAAGTTAAGCTCTAGTGGATTAGGTTTCGATTATGTAGAAGGAATTGAATTAATTCCCTCAGATGAAAAAATTTGGGTTCTAAGATACCAAGATCTTATTTTTGCAAATGAAAAAGATTTATTAAAAAATCGCCAATTAATTTTTCCTGAATCTGAGTTTATTTCTAACGAGCTTAGAGAGTCTATGTCTATTAAAATTACTCCAAAAGATTGGGAGAATTTAATTGCTTCTCGCTCACGTTTTGAAGCTTCAATTATTGAAGTTCATGAGCGTCTAAGTCGAAGTCTTTTCAGTCAGTCATTAAGTTCTGATGCTGTTATAAGAATTGATTATAGGGAACTTTTAGCATTAAAAGAAATTCTCAAAGATGACTTGCCTTCCGTAATGCCTTGGCAGCGGGCTCTTAATGTCGTCAACAATGGATGGGTAACATGGGCTAAACTAGATAATCAAAAACTTAGTTGGGATTGGTATATTCAGCCTTTGCTTCCATTGCAAACTCTCTCAGGCCTGCTATCAAAAAATACTCTTTTAATGCTGACTAATTCTGGTCAAAGCGATTCTTTCTTTTTAGATTTAAATAGTAAAAAATTTACTTTCAATGTGAAGGTGGATTTGGGAAATAAATATGATCAAGAACCTATTCCTTTATTTGTTCCTAAAAGACAACCTTTGCCAAATACGTCTAATTTTTATCGTCATATCATAAGACAGTGTCAAAGATTAATCCTTGGGCGCACTCATCCAACTATTGTTTTGGTAGATGATTTGCAACTACGACTTCAGATAACTAGTGAACTAGCTGGAGAATTTGGATTGAGAGTCGTTCATGAAACTACTAATATTGAGACTAATGGGATTGTTTGTTGTAGTTGTAATTGGTGGATTGCTAATCAGTACAATTTACCAATGCCAGATCAATTGATTTTTCCAGTGATTCCATTGCCTACTTTAGAATCACCTTGGATTGCCGCTAAAGTTGAAATGCTTAAGCATCAAGGTCGTGACTGGTTTCGAGAATTCCTTTTCCCAGAAACCCTTGCCATCCTTCTCAAATCGCTTGCTATCATTAGGGGGAAAGATGTTCGAGTCGCTATCCTTGACGGCCGCATGCGCTATAGAAGTTGGGGAAAACTAATATTCGAAGCTCTTGAACCGTGGGTTGCTTTAGAGCGTTTGTTGCCTTATTAAAATCAATCTCTTAGATTAAAAAATATTTTTTTTTATAATGGGAGAAGCACGACGAAGATCTGAGCAAGGCTTAAAACCTCGTAATAAGAAAAATTCTAGGAGTGAGTCACCTCGTATTGTCTCCTGGTTTCCTGTTACGCAAGCGCAAAGAGATCAATTTATACAATTAAGTATTCGCGCAGGATGGATAGGTATTGCTGCTTTAGTTATTCTTTGGATCATTGTTCGCTTTGTTGGTCCTGCTGCAGGGTGGTGGATTCCTGCTGATATCAGATAAAGCCAAGTATGTTTTTACCTTTAACCGTTCGCTGAAACTTGGCTTAGGTTTGGTCGTGAAGAAGCTTGTCGAGCCGCTGACGCCAATGGTCTCATTGAATTAGCACTTACTTCTGAGCCCTCAGTTAATTTTTCTTTAACTAACTTTTCAATTATTTCTTTTGATTCAGGATTTTGTTCAAGCCAAGTAATGGTGTTGTCTCTCCCTTGCCCAATATTGTCACCTTCATAGCTATACCAAGCTCCTTTACGAGTAACGACATTAGTCTCATCTGCTAAATCAAGAAGACAACCAAGAGTACTAATTCCTTTCCCAAAAAGAATATCAAATTCGGCTATTCGAAATGGAGGCGCAACTTTGTTTTTTGCGACTTTCACTTTTGCACGAATTCCATATTCTTCAGTTCCTCTCTTTAACGTTTGGATACGACGAATATCTAATCTTACAGAGGCATAAAATTTAAGAGCGTTTCCACCAGTTGTTGTTTCTGGATTCCCATATGTAATACCAATTTTTAGACGTAATTGATTTAAGAAAATTACTGTGCAACCAGACTTTCCAATATTTCCAGTAATTTTTCTCATTGCTTGACTCATTAGACGAGCTTGAGCACCTACTGAATGATCACCCATTTCTCCTTCTATCTCTGAACGGGGCGTCAGTGCAGCGACTGAATCAACAACTACTAGATCGACTGCAGCAGATCTAATAAGTTGGTCAACGATTTCCAATGCCATCTCTCCTGTATCCGGTTGAGATACGAGAAGATTTTCTACATCAACACCAAGCGAAGCTGCATAGACTGGGTCAAGAGCATGTTCTGCATCTACAAAAGCAGCAACTCCGCCGTTACGTTGAATCTCTGCTATTGCATGTAATGTCAGCGTTGTTTTTCCAGAACTTTCGGGACCATAAACTTCAATTACACGTCCTTTGGGATAGCCTCCACCAAGAGCTAAATCAAGAGTTAAAGCACCCGTAGATATTGTTTCTACCCGCATCTTTGACGCGTCGCCAAGACGCATGATCGAACCCTTTCCGAAATTGCGTTCTATTTGCCCAACAACTAAGCTCAATGCTTTTTCTTTCTCTCCAGATTTTGCGTCTATTTTCTTAGATTCAGTTGATTGGAGTGGCTTACCTTCGTTTGACATGACAAATAACTTTAATTCAGAGGGATAACAAAAGACGTTGGGATTGATGATGAAATACTCAGTTCCTCAACGAATAGCAATTAAACCGATAGTACAGACGTACGCTATTAAGTCAAGACCACTTCGAGATAGGTTCTCGTAAAATATCTAAATTTAGTAATTTAATACCAGAAGGAAGATTATTTCGATCCTGAGGTTTTAAGTATCCCCAGCTTGCTAAGTAACAAGGGATAGATCTCAGGGTTTGATCTTCCAAGACTTTTTCTAAGGTGGTTCTACGATCTTCAATAAACCCTCGAATTATTCTTTTCTGTAAGAGTTGGTTCAAGACATCGACTTTGCTTCCTGATTCATGACCGAAAACAAGCTTTGGCTGAAGATCGAAACAATCCAAAAGTTTTTTTGTGAACTCGATACTTTTTGTTGTTAAAACAGCAAATTCAATGCCTTCCTTCTCAAGTTTTTTGAGGCGTTGAGTGACTAAAGAAAAAGGCTGATGCAAATTTAACCACTGATTGAAATTATTTGATATTGCTTCTCTTCTAGTTTGATTTAAAGCTTCTTGTAATTTAAAAGGTGTCCAACCTCGTCGATTAAGTGCTGAAGTACATTCTTTTGAGTAATTTTTTGAGAAACTCTCAATACCTTTTAAGTTTAGTTGACTAGTTTTATCTGAACATTCAGCAGCCAAGATAACCATTTCCCAACCATGATGAACCCAGGGTCTCAGAGTTTTAAAAGCTGCGGGAATCTCACTAGAAAAAGAAATTATTTCTTTTTCTTTGGCAGAACATATGTTTAGACAAGTTTGATGAGAACTTGACCAATACTCCTTGATGCCGTCAACGATGACACCATCAAAATCCAGTACAAGTAAAGGTTTATCTATCACTAATTCTTGAAAACTGGGCCGCTAGGATTCGAACCTAGGAATGTCGAGACCAAAACCCGATGCCTTACCACTTGGCGACGGCCCATTGTTCCAGATCTATGTTTGCAATGGAGTGACAAAGATTTGGATTCTATCTCTTAGATAATTGCATATTTGATTCAATCCTGTCATGTCTTTATCCAGTTTTTTTTAGTTAATCGGAAAATTTATTCATTATTAAAGCTCGACTTGGGCTTTCGAATGATTGATTTAGCTAGAAAAAATCAATTATAAAGATTTTCTTACAAGCCAAGGATTTATTAGTCGCTTTGCCTCTGAAAGAGCCGCCTCCCAGCCTTCGGGCCATTCTCTAAGACTAATTCCTTTTCGTTGAGCTTCTTCTAGCCATGGTTGGATTATCTTTCTTGCTTTTCCTCCAAAAGCAATTCCTTCAGGTCCTTTAATCTCTGGGAGGTACTTAATTGTCGATTCATTAGTCCCTCCAGCAAGTTGCAACGGGCCTGGTGGAGCAATTGGGCGTAATCTTTCCCAAAGTTTTACGGCGATTTTGGCCGCACCTGCTCCGAGATCTCCACTCATTCGACGCCCATCAATTTGCCAAAGAGGTTTTTGATTATGAATTCTCAGGAATTTATGTCGCAGCCAAAGTTCTTCTGCTAATTGTTCATGGTTTATTCCATGTCCTTGTAAACCGCAACTAACAGATAATCGCTTTAGCTGCAGGTCGGCTTTGAAAATTTCCTTGATTGTTTTTTCAAATTCTTTGCCTCTTCCTGGAGCAGTATGAATTTCTACTGCATCTGGTTTGATAGTGGTTAACAATGGAGCGAAATCTCTCAGAGTTAATCTTCGATCTTTTTCTTGAATAATTCCTAAAGGGCATGTATCAATACATCGACCACATCCATAGCATTTTTTAGCATTTACACCACCTGCGTTTTCAATCGCGTGAGCCGGACAAATATTTTGACAGGGTCTTAAGCAATTCGATGGACATAGGTCTGGATTAAACCAAGCTTTGCGAAAATGCGAATCTTTCCCATCACTTAAACTGATCATCAGCCATGGTTTTTTCCCATAAGTTTCGAAAACCCAATCAATAGCATTGCGAGCTGCATGGACAACAGCTTCGTCGGCAGCGAGGTCAATGCAATGCACCCCTGCAGCCCCATAAATTGAGCAAAGATCATTTATTGAAGGTAAATCTTGATTACTTGCACCACAGATTAATTTTACCCAGTTACCTTTTTTGAGAGCTTCCGAATTGCAAGTTGAATTTTGATTAATCACCTTGATGAATTTCTAATCCTTATTAATGAATTCATTTAATGGTTGCCATTTAATACTTCGAGCCCCACCCATTTCAATAACAATTTTTATACGAGGTTCCTTTTGGCAGAGATTATTTATTGCTAATAGTTCCGACTTGGATAAGACTTGACCCTCTAATAACCATAGAACTAGGGGTTTATCTTCGACTAACAATTCATTTAATTGAGGAATAACTTGTTGAACTTCCCCTAAAGCACCATTTCTCCCTACATTTTGATGTCCCAAATGTGGTGGTCGGATTCCATGTAATTGGGTAAGAAAGACAACTGGATCTCCCAATCCTCGAGCGGAAGTTATCTGTGTTTGATATCCACTAGCTCTTAGTCTTCGAAGTAAACGAGTTTCTGCTCCTCCTTCTAATGGAGAAAGGATGGCAAGGCAGCCGAATGATTCAAGATCAGTGCGAAATTTCTGGCCAGAGAGTAATAAAGGCATCCTTAAATCAAATTCTTTCTCTTATTCAAGTGAAGCATCACACAAAATGGGTGTTAATAGTGTAATCTTTTAAGTTGCTAAAGCTTTTCTATGCTCGTCCGCTAGCCGAGCCTCTGGATGCTTGAGCAGATTAGACGTTTGCGTTTAGTCTTTTTGGCCAGTGCAGAAGAATTAATTTTCTTTTGTCGAGATACTATTTGAACTTTGTGAAAAGTTTAAAAAAGTCTCAGCCAGCTGATTGTCGCTAGCATTTCCAAATAAATTGAACTTCAATTAATTTCAACTTTTTTGGCTAGATAGGCGATTTAATTCAGATTTCAAGTCTTTCTCCTTACAGATGATTGACCTTTTGCTGGCGTTTATTTAACTCATGTCTTTAGGAATCTTAGGTAAGAAGTTGGGTATGTCCCAACTCTTCGATGATCAAGGCAGAGCCGTTCCAGTCACTTTGATTGAAGCGGGTCCCTGTCGAATCACTCAATTGAAATCTGCTGATACGGATGGCTATGCCGCTGTACAGATAGGCTTTCAGTTAATTCGTGAAAAACTTATTAACAAACCTTCAAAAGGTCACCTTGCTAAATCAGGGAATGACCTTTTGCGTCATCTTCGAGAGTACCGAGTAGAAAATTCTAGTGAATTTGAACTTGGAGCTTCAATAACCGTTGATGATTTCGAAAAAGGTCAAAAAGTTGATGTTAGTGGTGACACTATGGGTAGAGGATTCGCTGGTTATCAAAAGCGACATGGATTTAGCCGAGGTCCTATGAGTCACGGTTCAAAGAATCATCGATTACCTGGTTCAATAGGAGCTGGAACAACTCCAGGTCGTGTTTATCCTGGAAAAAGGATGGCTGGTCGAATGGGCGGTAAAAAAGTCACTACCAGAGCACTTGAAATTCTAAAGATAGATACAAATCACAATTTATTGGTAGTAAAAGGATCCGTTCCAGGGAAGCCTGGATCTCTTTTAAATATAAGACCAGCCAAAAGAGTTGGCGTCTCTACCCAGCAAGGAGGTGAATGATGACTAACTGTACTGTTCTTGATTGGCAAGGGAAAGAGGCTGGAGAATCATCAATTGATTTGAAGACTGCAAAGGAATCCTCAGCTGCAGATTTATTACATCGTGCTGTTTTGCGTCAACAGGCTCACAGCCGTCAAGGGACTGCAAGCACTTTGACTAGGTCTGAGGTTCGAGGAGGTGGGCGAAAACCCTACAAGCAAAAGGGTACTGGTAGAGCAAGACAAGGCTCAATTAGAACTCCTCTTCGACCAGGAGGTGGAATTATATTTGGCCCTAAGCCTCGCAAATATAACTTGGAAATGAATAGGAAGGAGCGAAGGCTAGCTCTTCGTACTGCTCTAATGAGTAGAATTTCAGACGCAAAAATAATCAAAGACTTCGGTTCAAAGCTTGAAGTTCCAAAAACAAGTGAAATTGTTGCTCTACTTAAGCGAGTAGGAATTGATTCTGATGTGAAAATTCTCATTATTCTCAATAAACCATCAGAAATTATAAAGCGTTCAATTAAAAACTTAGAGAAAGTAAAGCTTATCTCTGCCGATCAATTAAATGTGTTTGATCTTCTCAATGCCAATTCTTTGGTAATAGGCGAAGACGCATTATCAACCATTAAGGAGGTCTATGGTAATGACTAAATTTTTTGAGAAACGACTTACTGATGTGATTAAGCGTCCTTTGATAACTGAGAAGGCTACAAAAGCTTTGGATTTAAATCAGTATACGTTTGAAGTCGATCCAAGGGCAGCTAAGCCAGACATAAAAGCTGCTGTAGAAAAAATGTTTGATGTCAAGGTTCTTGGTATTAGTACTATGAATCCCCCAAGAAAAAGCAGACGAGTTGGCAGGTTTTCCGGAAAGAGGCCTCAAGTGAAGAAGGCTGTGGTCCGCCTAGCTGAAGGCAACTCCATACAGTTGTTCCCAGAATCAGAGGAGGCTTAAAACAATGGCAATAAGAAGTTTCAAACCTTACACACCTGGTACTCGTTCAAGAGTAGTAACTGACTTTAGTGAAGTTACATCCAGTAAACCTGAGCGCTCACTTGTAGTATCCAAACATCGAAAAAAAGGGCGCAATAATAGAGGAGTAATTACTTGTCGACATAGAGGAGGGGGGCATAAGAGGTTATATCGGATTGTTGATTTTCGTCGAAATAAGCATGGTGTTTCTGCCAAAGTTGCGGCAATACATTATGACCCACATCGGAATGCAAGACTTGCTCTACTTTTCTACTCTGATGGTGAAAAGAGATACATACTTGCTCCTGCTGACATAACTGTTGGGCAAGAAGTTATTTCAGGTCCAGATGCACCAATTGAAACTGGTAATGCTTTACCACTTTCTTCAATGCCTTTAGGCTCGAGCGTTCATTGTGTTGAGCTGTATCCAGGCCGAGGCGGTCAGATGGTTCGTACAGCTGGAGCTAGTGCCCAAGTCATGGCTAAGGAAGGAGATTATGTTGCTTTGAAATTACCTTCAACTGAAGTTCGTTTAGTCAGAAAAGAATGCTACGCCACTCTTGGAGAGGTTGGTAATTCAGAAATTAGAAATACGAGCCTTGGAAAAGCTGGAAGAAGAAGGTGGCTTGGAAGACGACCTCAAGTTAGAGGAAGTGTCATGAATCCATGCGATCACCCTCATGGAGGTGGAGAGGGAAAAGCACCTGTTGGACGTGCTGGTCCTGTAACCCCTTGGGGTAAAGCTGCTCTTGGCTTAAAAACTAGGAAGAAGAATAAGCCCAGTAATAAGTACGTTCTTCGAAAACGACGCAAAGTATCTAAACGGAGTAGAGGAGGTCGCGATTCATGATTTCTATCTTTCTTCACCAATTCTTTTAAACCGTTATGGGACGTTCACTCAAAAAAGGGCCTTTTATTTCAGACAGTTTGCTTCGTAAAATCGAGAAGCAAAACTCTAATGACGATAAAGCTGTCATCAAAACATGGTCAAGAGCTTCAACAATTCTGCCATTGATGATTGGCCACACAATTGCTGTTCACAATGGAAAAAGCCACATACCTGTTTTTATAACTGAGCAAATGGTTGGACACAAGTTAGGTGAGTTTGCCCCAACTCGAACCTACAGAGGTCACATCAGAGATAAAAAAGGAGCACGCTAATCATGACTACTTCATCTACTAAAACGACAGCCCAAGCTCATGGTCGTTACATCCGCGGATCTGCTTCAAAAGTAAGACGTGTTCTTGATCAAATCAGAGGAAGAACTTACAGGGATGCATTAATTATGCTTGAATTCATGCCTTACCGATCAACTGAGCCAATAACAAAGGTATTGAGATCAGCTGTTGCTAATGCAGAAAACAATCTTGGACTTGACCCTTCTTCTTTGATGATTTCCACTGCTACGGCTGACATGGGCCCACCAATGAAGCGCTATCGGCCTAGGGCTCAAGGCAGAGCATTTGCTATCAAAAAGCAGACGTGCCACATCAGCATTTCTGTTTCGGCCACTCAATCAACCAATTCTGAGGACTCAGACTGATGGGACATAAAATTCACCCTACCGGAATTAGGCTTGGTATCACCCAAGAACATCGTTCTAAATGGTACGCACCAAGTAAAACTTATCCCTTATTGCTGCAAGAAGATGATCGGATCCGTACTTTCATCAAGAAAAAATATGGAGCAGCAGGCATAAGTGATGTATTGATTGCCCGAAAGGCAGATCAACTTGAGGTTGAATTGAAAACTGCTAGGCCTGGAGTAATTGTTGGTAGGCAAGGAAGTGGGATTGAAGAACTCAGATCGGGTATTCAAAAAACAATTGGTGATAGAAATAGACAAGTCCGCATAAATGTAGTTGAAGTAGAAAAAGTTGATGCTGATGCTTATCTTCTGGCTGAATATATTGCGCAGCAACTTGAAAAGCGTGTTGCTTTTAGACGAACAATCCGAATGGCGGTCCAAAGAGCCCAAAGAGCTGGTGTTTTAGGTCTAAAAATACAAGTTGGTGGAAGGCTGAATGGTGCTGAAATAGCACGTTCTGAATGGACACGTGAGGGGAGAGTTCCTCTCCACACTTTGAGAGCAGAAATTGATTATGCAACCAAAGTAGCTAGTACAACCTATGGCGTTTTAGGAATCAAAGTATGGGTTTTCAAAGGCGAAGTTCTTCCTAAAGAAGAACAACCCTTGCCTGTCGGTTCTTCTCCTCGACGAAGTAGGGGAAATCGAAGGCCTCAACAATTTGAGGATCGTTCCAATGAAGGTAAATAAGGAGTTTTAATCATGCTTAGCCCAAAAAGAACCAAATTTCGTAAACAACAAAGAGGCCGTATGCGCGGTGTTGCTACTAGAGGCAACAAAATCGCTTTTGGTCAGTTTGCATTGCAAGCTCAAGACTGTGGATGGGTCACCTCAAGGCAAATCGAGGCAAGTCGACGAGCAATGACTCGTTATGTCAAAAGGGGAGGACAGATTTGGATTCGTATTTTCCCAGATAAGCCAGTGACAATGAGGCCTGCTGAAACAAGAATGGGATCTGGTAAAGGTAATCCAGAATTTTGGGTTGCAGTTGTCAAACCTGGTCGAATCTTGTTTGAAATGGGCGGAGACGAAATTACAGAGGCAATTGCAAAAGAGGCAATGCGACTTGCTCAATACAAGTTGCCTGTTAAAACAAAATTTATTTCCCTAGATGAAGATCTCAATAAGGGAAATTATAAACCTGCTAAAACGCCAGTTACAGCAGATGATTCGGAGTCATCATCATGAGCAAAACAACTACGAAAGATGTACGGAATCTCTCTGATTCCGAGATGTCAGACAAGATTCAAAATCTTCGTAAAGAACTTTTTGACCTTCGTTTTAAGCAAGCCACTAGACAGCTAGCTAAAACTCACCGTTTCAAAGAGGCACGAACTGAATTGGCTCAACTTTTAACGGTTTCTAACGAGCGAAGCCGCTCAAACACATCATCTTGATTTTTTAGTTATGGCACTTAAGGAAATGGTTGGCACTGTTGTCAGTGACAAAATGCAAAAAACAGTAGTCGTAGCTGTGGAAAATAGATTTCCACATCCTATCTACCAAAAAATTATTAGTCGTACGACTAGATATAAAGCCCATGATGCAGAAAACCATTGCAAAGTGGGAGACAGAGTTCGAATTAAAGAGTCTCCTCCTATTAGCGCTCACAAACGATGGACGGTTACAGATGTTCTTGTTAAGGGTATGAAATCTAAGGAGGCTGCAAAATGATTCAGCAAGAAACATTCTTAACCGTTGCAGATAATAGTGGGGCCAAACGTTTGCAATGCATAAGGGTCTTGGGTTCTAATCGCCGGTATGCCCACGTTGGTGATGTGATTGTTGCTTCTGTTAAAGATGCGATGCCAAATATGGGAGTCAAAAAATCAGATGTCGTTAAAGCAGTTGTTGTTCGTACGAGAGCAACAATGCGTAGAGAGACTGGAAATTCAATTCGCTTTGATGACAACGCTGCTGTTCTTATTAATGATGATCAAAACCCAAGAGGTACTAGGGTATTTGGTCCCGTCGCACGAGAATTAAGAGAGCGCAATTTTACTAAAATTGTCTCTTTAGCTCCAGAGGTTATTTAGTCATGCCAGCAATTAACAAAACCAAAGGTTCTGCTGATCGGATCAAAATGAAAATCCGTAAAGGAGACACAGTTCAGGTTATTTCTGGAAAGGACAAGGGTAAAACCGGTGAAGTCCTTAAAACACTTCCCTATGAAAATAGGGTTTTAGTCCAAGGAATTAACCAAAGAACAAAGCATGTAAAACCCTCACAGGAAGGAGAAACTGGTCGAATAGAAACCAAAGAATTTTCCTTGCATGCTTCAAATGTAATGATCTACTCAACTAAAGAAAAAGTTGCTAGTAAGGTTGAGATTTTTGTAGATAAAGACGGATCAAAGAAACGACGATTAAAAAAGACTGGGGAATTAATCGATTAATTCACTATTCCTTTGTCTGAATCAAGTAAAGCAGACTTTCTTTTCCCAATTGAATTCTGACCAAGACCAGAATTAACTTTTTTCCAACAATGTCACTAAAAACACGTTACCGAGAGACAATTAGACCAAAGCTTTTAAAAGATCTTGGTCTAAAAAATGTTCATCAAGTTCCTAAGGTGCAAAAGGTCACTTTAAATAGAGGTCTTGGTGAAGCCGCAACGAATTCAAAAGCTTTAGAAGCCTCTCTAAAGGAAATGGCAACAATTTCGGGACAAAAAGCTCTTGTGACAAGAGCTAAGAAAGCAATTGCTACTTTTAAGATCAGACAAGGCATGCCCATAGGTTGCGCCGTCACACTTAGAGGTGACCGCATGTATGCATTCTTGGAAAGGTTCATAAATTTGGCACTTCCAAGAATCAGAGATTTTCGTGGTGTGAGTCCAAAAAGCTTTGATGGCCGAGGAAATTACACCATTGGAGTCAAAGAGCAACTTATTTTCCCTGAGATTACTTTTGACAAAGTCGACACCATTAGAGGCATGGATATCACAATTGTGACCAGTGCTTCCTCTGATGAACAAGGTAAGGCTCTTCTAAGTGAAATGGGAATGCCCTTCCGTAAAAAATGAGTTTGATTAGCTAAATACTATGGCCAACCACGATCCAATTTCAGACATGCTCACTCGCATACGAAATGCAAGTGAAAAACGTCATGAAAAAACCAAAGTCCCTGCTTCAAGAATGTCTCTTAGTATCGCTAAGGTTCTTCAAAGTGAGGGATTCATTGCTGAAATCAATGAAGAAGGAGAAGGCTTTCGAAAGCAGCTCATTCTTGGATTGAAATATACTGGGAAGCATCGCTCACCAATTATTCGTTCCATGCAGCGAGTTAGTAAGCCTGGCTTGAGGATTTATAAAAATACTCGAGGATTACCAAAAGTTTTAGGAGGTCTTGGAATTGCAATAATTTCTACCTCTAACGGTGTCATGAGTGATCGTGATGCTCGCAAGCAAGGTGTTGGAGGAGAAGTCCTCTGCTACGTCTGTTGATTGATTAGGTATTTATTATGTCTCGTACTGGAAAAAAACCAATCTCCCTTCCCGAAAAGGTAGATGTAAAATTTGAAGGGCTTTCCATCACTGTAAAAGGTCCGAAAGGGGAACTGCAGAGAACTCTTCCTAATGGGGTAAGCCTAAGCAAAGATGAAAACTTTATTTTTGTTAAACCTATAAATGAAAAGAGACAGTCTAGGGAAATGCATGGGCTATGTAGATCTCTTGTTGCCAATATGGTTGAGGGAGTTAGTAATGGTTTTACAAAAAAACTTGAGATTGTTGGTGTGGGATCAAGAGCCCAAGTAAAAGGAAAAACTCTTGTTGTTAGTGCAGGTTACAGTCATCCAGTTGAGGTTGTTCCTCCAGAAGGCATAACTTTTAAAGTTGAAAATAATACAAATGTGATTGTAACTGGACCTGATAAAGAATTAGTTGGCAATGAAGCTGCCAAAATTAGAGCAATCAGGCCCCCAGAACCTTATAAAGGCAAAGGAATTAAATATCAAGGAGAACTAATAATTAGAAAAGCTGGTAAGTCTGGCAAAACTTAATCTTGTTTATTTGTCTTTTTAAAAACTTTAGCCATGTCAAAACTTTCTAGAAAACAACAGACCCAAAAACGACATAAACGCTTGAGGAGAAACTTAAGCGGAACAGAATCTCGACCAAGACTTGCTGTTTTTCGTTCTAATAACCACATTTATGCTCAAATAATAGATGACGATGCTCAAAACACTATATGTGCAGCATCAACTCTTGATAAAGACCTGAAAGCTTCTTTAAAAGTTAATGCTGGAAGTTGCGATGCTTCTACAGCAGTAGGAGAGCTTGTTGCAAAAAAAGCTTTATCAAAAGGCATCAAACAAGTTATCTTTGACAGAGGTGGGAACATCTATCATGGCAGGGTTAAAGCTCTAGCCGAAGCTGCCAGAGTGGCAGGCTTGAACTTTTAATCATTGCTTTAATAATGACAGACTCTAAAAACCAGTCCCCAAATAAAAAAACTTCTGGATCATCAGGTGCCCCTCCAGCGGCAGATGGTAGGCAGGAAAATCGTCGCAGTCGTGGTGAAAAACGCGGAGGAAGAAGAGATCGAAGAGGTCAAGAAAGAGATTCTGAATGGCAAGAAAGAGTTGTCCAAATTAGAAGGGTTTCGAAAACAGTCAAAGGTGGAAAAAAAATGAGTTTTAGAGCAATAGTTGTAGTAGGCAATGAAAAAGGACAAGTTGGAGTTGGTGTTGGAAAAGCGGGAGATGTTATTGGTGCCGTTCGTAAAGGAGTTGCTGATGGCAAAAAACATTTAGTTCGTGTTCCTTTAACTCGAAATAGTTCGATCCCAACTCTCTCTAACGGTAGAGATGGGGCAGCAAGTGTGTTGATTCGTCCTGCAGCTCCTGGAACAGGTGTAATTGCTGGGGGTTCAATTCGTACTGTTTTAGAGTTGGCTGGAATTAAGAATGTACTTGCAAAGCGATTAGGCAGTAAGACCCCTCTTAATAATGCTCGTGCTGCAATGGTTGCTTTAAGTGAGTTAAGAACTCATAAAGCCACAGCAAAAGAGCGTGGTATTTCACTTGAGCAGATTTATTCCTAAAAATCATGACTATTAAATTAGAATCTCTTCAATCAAATAAAGGATCTAGACGTAAAAAAATGCGTAAAGGTCGAGGTATAGCTGCTGGTCAAGGTGCTAGTTGCGGCTTTGGTATGAGGGGGCAAAAATCTAGATCAGGAAGACCTACTCGCCCAGGATTTGAGGGTGGTCAAATGCCTTTGTACAGACGAGTTCCAAAACTAAAGCATTTCCCAATTGTTAATCAGAAAAATTTTACTGTCCTCAATGTTTCTAGGTTGAATGCATTGAAAGATGGGACAATAGTTAACCTTGATTTATTGGTCAAGGAGGGTATTTTGACTAAACCAAAAAATCCTCTAAAAATCCTTGGTAATGGGAAATTAGAAGTAAAATTGACTGTTCAAGCTGCAGCGTTTACAGCATCTGCTAAAAAGAAAATTGAAGAAGTCGGGGGCTCATGTGAGCTATATAACTAATTTCTTTATCTCGAAAATTTAGTTTTATACACTAGCCTTCCAATCAATTATCCTTGTTAAATGTTAATAAGTCGTGGTCGAAACCCAAGTGCAGGTGAAGTAATCACCCAGCTTTTTAGTAATGAGGAACTTAGGGGAAGAGTATTTACGACCCTAGGTTTATTGCTAATTGTTAGATTAGGAATTTATATTCCTATGCCTGGAATAGATAGAGAGGCTTTTAAAAATTTTATTGATCAGGGAGGACAATTGATTGGATTTCTTGATATTTTTACAGGCGGTGGAATCTCAACTTTAGGAGTTTTTGCACTAGGTATTCTTCCATTTATTAATGCGTCAATAATTATTCAATTGCTTACTGCCTCTTTACCTCAATTGGAAGATTTACAGAAAAATGAAGGAGAAGCAGGAAGAAGGAAGATTGCTCAAATCACTAGATACGTCGCTTTGGGATGGGGATTGGTTCAAAGCACGGTTTTTGCTTTGATTCTTCGACAGTATGCGGTTGAAGGTATTAGCGAAACTGAATTTGTTATTCAGACATCACTGGCATTAGTCACTGGATCGATGATAGTTATGTGGCTTAGTGAGATCATTACTGAAAAAGGGATAGGCCAAGGCGCTTCATTAGTTATTTTTTTGAATATTGTTGCTACTTTGCCCAAGGCACTTAGTTCTACTATTGAAAAAGCTCAGACTGGAGATCGAGCGGATGTTCTGGGGATAATCATTCTTTTGATAGTTTTTTTAATTACTATTGTTGGTATTATTTTTGTTCAAGAAGGTGCTAGAAGGATTCCCATAGTAAGTGCAAAAAGCCAAATGGGTGGAGGAGCCCTTTTGCCAAGTAGGCAAAGTTATTTACCTCTTAAGTTAAATGCTGGTGGCGTTATGCCCATAATTTTTGCTTCTGCATTAATATTTCTACCAATAACAATCGCAAATTTCACTCAAAACCCTTTACTTATCAAGGCTGCGAGTTCACTTAATCCAGGCTCATCCAACCCATGGCCATATGCAATTACCTTTTTTGCATTAATTTTAGGTTTCGCTTACTTTTATGCTTCTCTAACAATTAATCCATTAGACATAGCCTCTAATTTAAAAAAGGGTGGTGTTGCAATTCCAGGCGTAAGGCCAGGAGGTGCTACTTCTAATTACCTTTCAGGTGTTCAAAATCGCCTTACTTTGCTTGGTGGATTATTTCTTGGTTCAGTTGCTATTGTCCCTGCTGCAGTAGAGAGAGCAACTAATGTTCAAACTTTTCAAGGGCTTGGGGCAACGTCACTATTGATCTTGGTAGGAGTGGCAATTGATACCTCTAAACAGATTCAGACTTATGTCATTTCTCAAAGATATGAAGGATTAGTACGTCAATAAAGTTTTACTATGATTTTATTTAAATGAAAAAAAAATTACTATTTCTTGGCCCCCCTGGCGCCGGGAAAGGGACGCAAGCAAATCTTTTTTGCAAAAAATACGGACTAATTCATCTTTCAACTGGAGATTTACTTAGAGATGAGGTCTCCTCTGGATCTGTTTTAGGTATCAAAGCTGCTGAGATTATGAATAAAGGAGAATTAGTGAGTGATGAATTAGTTCTCTCAATTGTTGAAGGGAGATTAGTAAATATTAATGAGGGTTGGTTGCTGGATGGTTTCCCTAGAAATGTCAATCAAGCTAATTCTCTAAAAAATCTTTTAGAAAAAATTAATCAACCTCTAGAAGGGGTCATCTTAATAAAAGTTGCTGACGATTATTTAATTAAAAGGCTTGTAGAAAGAGGAAGGCAGGATGACAATGAGCAAGTAATAACTAACAGACTAAAAATATACAGAGAAAAAACCTCTCCACTAATTGATTTGTATAAGAAGCAAGGTATTCTTGAAGAGATAGAAGGTAATGCTGACATTGATGTTGTTTTTTCATGCATTGAGAAATCTTTAGGCTGACGATGTAGTAAGCTTATAGTTTGGAAATAGGAGAGTCTCACCAAATGAAGGTTAGATCCTCAGTCAAAAAAATTAGTCCTGACGATCAGATCGTGAGGCGTAGAGGCCGAATCTATGTGATCAACAAGAAAAGGCCTCGTAACAAGCAGCGTCAGGGCTGATTCCTGACTTTTGAAGAAGTCTTAAACGTTTAAATTTTTTCGTTTGCCTTTTTCAACAACTGTCATCATTAAATTATGATGATTTTCATTGTCCTCTTCGATTTATCCCTAAGTGGCACGGATTTCAGGCATCGATATACCTCGCGAAAAGCGGGTAGAAGTTGCCCTTACTTACATTTACGGCATTGGTTTAACCAGAGCCCAAGCTATCCTTGAAAAATCAGGTGTTAATCCTGATATTCGTGTAAAGGATTTAGACGATAGTGATATTCAGAAGCTCAGAGCTGTTACTGAAGAATTCACTCTTGAAGGAGACTTGAGGCGCCAAGAAGGAATGGCGCTTAAAAGACTTCAAGATATAGGATGTGTCCGTGGACGCAGGCATCGAATGAGCCTTCCTGTTCGTGGACAACGAACAAGAACTAATGCTCGCACAAGGAGAGGAGCAAGAAAAACTGTTGCAGGAAGAAAGAAATAATTTCTTAAGAATCCTGTTACCAGCTGGTAATTTACAAAATCTTTTTAAATAAAGCACAGCCTAATGGCTACAACCTCAAAGAAATCCGGTTCTAAGAAGTCAAAGCGCAACGTTCCAAATGGAGTTGTGCATATTCAAAGTACCTTCAACAACACCATTGTTTCAATTACCGACACCTCTGGTGAAGTCATTTCCTGGTCATCAGCAGGAGCAAGCGGTTTTAAAGGAGCTCGAAAAGGTACTCCTTTTGCTGCTCAGACCGCGGCTGAACTTGCGGCCCGAAGGGCCCTAGAGCAAGGAATGCGTCAAATAGAAGTTCTTGTAAGAGGACCAGGCTCAGGTCGTGAAACCGCAATAAGAGCGTTGCAAGTAGCTGGTCTTGAAATTACTTTGATCAGAGATGTAACTCCTCTTCCTCATAACGGTTGCAGGAGACCTAAACGCAGACGCGTTTAAAATCTATTCACTTAAGTGAACTTTTCTTTTTTTCCACATCGCATTAGACCGTGTTGCAATACCAGATAGACAGGATCGATCATCAAGTTTCTAATGATCGTTCCCAAACAGGTGTCTTCCTAATCGGACCTCTTGAGAGAGGTCAAGCAACAACTTTGGGTAATTCTCTACGCAGAGTGTTGATGGGCGGACTCGAAGGCAGCGCAGTTACAGCTGTCAGGATTGCAGGAGTTAATCATGAATATGCAACAATTCCTGGTGTAAGAGAAGACGTGCTAGACATCCTTCTAAATTGTAAACAAATTTCAGTTGACAGTCGTAGTCAAGAGCTTGAGATAGGAAGACTTGTTGTAACAGGCCCAGCTGATGTTAAAGCAAAGGATATTCAGTTCTCATCTCAAGTTGAAGTTGTTGATGGTGATCGTCCAATAGCAACAGTTCAGGAGGGGCATAACCTAGAACTAGAAATACATGTAGAAAGAGGTGTTGGATATCGACCAGTTGATAGAAAAAATGAGGAGACAAGCGCAATTGATTTGCTTCAAATAGATGCTGTATTTATGCCTATAAATAGAGTTAATTTTACTATTGATGAAACTGCTGTAGCTGAGGGAGGATCAACCAGAGAACGGTTGAAAATGGAGTTGGTCACCGATGGATCCACCTCCCCAGACGATGCATTAGCGGAAGCTGCTAATCAATTAATCGAACTTTTTCAACCTCTTGCTACTGTTTCAATGGTAGAAGAGATTCCTGAAGAGCCAGAGCCTGCAGCAGAGGCCCAAATCCCCCTCGAGGAGTTAAACTTATCTGTAAGAGCTTATAATTGCCTAAAACGAGCCCAAGTGAACTCTGTTTCAGACTTGATGGGTTTCAGTTATGAGGATTTATTGGAAATTAAGAACTTCGGTTCTAAATCCGCTGACGAAGTTATTGAAGCTCTTGAGAGAATTGGAATTTCTATTCCACAAAGTAGAACTTCTGCATGACTTTCAGTTTTATTACTACTAAATTTCAAAGCTAATCCAATGCGTCATCAACGTCGAATTCCACAATTGAGTCTACCTGCAGATCAAAGGAAGGCACTTTTAAGAGGATTAACTACTCAACTAATTCGCGAAGGTAGAGTTACAACAACGAAAGCAAGAGCTAAAGCTTTGAGAAATGAAACTGAGAGGATGATTACCTTGGCTAAGGATGGCAGTCTTGCTTCAAGGAGAAGAGCTATTGGATATGTATATGATAAGCAATTAGTTCATGCACTTTTTGAAAAGGCCCAAGAGCGATACGGTGATAGAGAAGGTGGTTATACAAGAATCGTGAGAACGACCCCAAGACGCGGCGATAATTCTGAAATGGCCATTGTTGAACTTGTATAGGATATTAATTTTTCAAAAACAAATCAATATTTTTTTACTTATTAGTTCAATTTGACTAATAGAATTGCTCTTGTCATTCAATACGACGGATCAGGTTTTAGAGGCTGGCAAAATCAAAAAGATTCAATAACTGTTCAAGGAACTTTAGAAGAAAAAATTGCAGAACTTGATCCAATCAGACCAGTCAAGGCAATTGCAGCAGGCAGAACTGATTCAGGAGTTCATGCTTCAGGACAAGTTGTTCATTTTGATTGCTCTGGCCCAATTCCTATTCATAAATGGGCATCAGCCTTAAATGGCAGACTTCCAGCATCAATTAAAGTTCTTGAAGCAGTAAGTGTTCCCAGTGTTTGGCATGCTTGCTATTCGGCAAAATATCGAAGGTATAGATATTCTATTTTTAATGGTTCCTATTCAAATCTTTTTCTTCAAAATATAAGTTGGCATAAATATAGATTTATGTTGGACATCAATTTAATGAAGCATGCTCTGAATGATTTATTAGGTTTACATGATTTTGCAGCGTTTCAAAAAGCAGGAAGTAATAGAAGTAATTCATTGACCACAGTGCAAGATGTTTCTATTTCTCGTGATGGAGATATAGTCACAGTTGAAATTCAGGCCAGTGGCTTTTTGTACGGGATGGTCAGGCTTTTGATGGGTCAATTAGTTGCTGTTGGAGAAAAACGACTTTCTCTTGAAAAATTTAGATATAGATGGAGAAAGGGATTGCGTTCTGAGGTGAAAGAGGCTGCTCCTGCTCATGGACTGTGTTTGATAAGAGTTGGTTATGAGGAAAAAATCTTTTCAAAAGAGAAAAGTTTTGACACTTTTCCAAGTTTTTATCTTCCAAAATTTGAGCCTAAGAAATATACAAGCTAAATAAAAGATTAATAAATTAAAAATATATGAATTTTGTTAAATCAGTAATTTAAATTTCATCCGAACAAAAAGGCCAGTTTTAAGCCGTGAAAGTGTAGAATTATTTTTCTGAAGAATCAGATCAATTTTTTGACTTGATAACTTCCTTAAACAGTATTATCAAAACGATAATGCTTATTCAGTGTTAAAGGTGTTCAGGAAAAATGAACAAGACATCAGTTCCATCGCCGGATTCAATAGATCGCCAGTGGTTTCTCGTGGATGCAGAGAATCAGACTCTTGGTCGACTAGCAACTGAAGTTGCTAGCGTCCTAAGGGGTAAGACAAAGCCAAATTTCACTCCTCACTTGGATACTGGAGATTTTGTTATTGTCGTAAATGCAGAAAAGATCAAAGTAACCGGCAAAAAATCAGATCAAAAGCTTTACCGCAGACATTCTGGACGTCCAGGCGGCATGAAAGTTGAAACCTTTAAGGCTCTTCAATCCAGAATCCCTGAGAGAATAGTTGAAAAGGCAATTAAAGGAATGCTGCCTCACACAAGGTTAGGAAGGCAATTATTTACGAAACTCAAAGTTTATAAAGGCTCTGATCATCCTCATTCAGCGCAAGAACCTAAAATTCTTTCTCTAAATTCTGAATCTGTTACAAAATGACTAGTTCCACAAATAAAGTAGTTTACTGGGGAACTGGTAGACGTAAGACATCTGTAGCCAGAGTTAGATTAACTCCTGGAAAAGGTGAAATAATCATCAATGGTCGCCCTGGTGACCATTACTTGAATTTTAATCCTGCTTATATATCTGCTGTTAAAGCTCCTTTGAAAACTTTAGGATTGAGTGAATCATATGATGTTTTAGTTAATGTCTATGGTGGAGGATTGACTGGTCAGTCTGACGCCATTAAACAAGGAGCTGCTAGAGCTTTATGTACTTTATCTCTTGATAATCGTAAACCTCTAAAATTAGAGGGTCACCTTAGTCGTGACCCTAGAGCAAAAGAAAGGCGTAAATATGGTCTCAAAAAAGCTCGTAAAGCTCCTCAATTCTCAAAGAGATAATTTTACTTTTCACCTTAAAGTTTTCACTTTTTTATCATGCCTAAATCAGATATACATCCAACTTGGTATCCAGAAGCAAAAGTAATTTGTAATGGAGAAGTTGTCATGACAACAGGTGCTACTCAGCCTGAAATACAGGTTGATGTTTGGAGTGGAAATCATCCTTTCTTCACCGGGACTCAAAAGATTTTAGATACGGAAGGAAGAGTAGATAGATTCATGAGAAAATATGGTATGGCCTCATCGGACTCAAGTGAACAAAAAGATAAATCTTCAGAAGAAAAAAAAGAAAGTTGACAGCTGTTGATCTAAAGATTTAGGGAATAAAAAGAATGGATTCTTCAACCCTAATTAAACGATTAGAAACAGCTAAAAGTAGTTTTCAAAACTTGGAGTTGCAATTAGCTGATCCAGATGTTGCATCAGATCCAAAACAATTAGAGACAATTGCTAGAGAAAGATCCCGTTTAGAGCCTTTGGTTAATGATTATTTAAAGCTCCAGATAATAGAAAAAGAGTGTCTAGAAGCTAAAGGATTAGTAAAAGAAAGCAGAGACGATAAAGAGATGGAACTTTTAGCTAGAGAAGAACTTCAAAATCTCGAACTCTCAAAAAATGAATTAATTCAAAAGTTGACTTTGGCTCTTTTACCCAAAGATCCAAGAGATGAAAGAAGTGTGATGCTTGAAATCAGAGCTGGAGCAGGAGGAAATGAAGCTTGTTTATGGGCTGGTGATTTAGCAAGAATGTATGAAAGATATGGTCAAAAACTTGGATGGAATGTAAAACCTATAAGTTCAACAGAAGCTGATATGGGCGGTTTTCGTGAAATGATTATCTCTGTCAAAGGAGAGTCTGTTTACAGCCAATTAAAATTTGAAGCAGGTGTTCATAGAGTTCAAAGAGTCCCTTCAACTGAATCTCAAGGACGAGTTCATACCTCTACTGCAACTGTTGCTGTAATGCCAGAAGCTGATCCAGTAGAGGTAAAAATAGAATCTACTGATCTAGAAATTAGTACGGCAAGATCAGGTGGTGCTGGCGGGCAAAATGTAAATAAAGTAGAAACAGCTATTGATTTATTTCACAAGCCCTCAGGTATAAGAGTTTTTTGTACGCAAGAACGTTCTCAAATGCAAAATAGAGAAAGAGCAATGGAGATTTTAAGAGCTAAATTATTAGAACTAGAAATAGCAGAGGCTAATGCAAAGGAAAGATCTGCTCGATTGTCTCAGGTTGGCACAGGTGATAGAAGTGAAAAGATTAGGACATATAACTACAAAGATAATCGAACAACTGATCATCGATTAGGAGTTAATTTCCCCCTCGAACAAGTTCTTTCAGGTCAATTGGAAGATGTGATAGGTGCATGTATTGCAGAAGAACAAAAAAGGCAAATGGAAGAGCTTAGTAATCAATCTGAAGATTAAAAACTAAGCTACCCATCCAATTACGTATTTACTCCATTCTTTATGACGACCAGAATGAATTTGTTTTGTTGTTTCAAAACTCATGTTATTTAAAGGTTTATAGGGTTTGGTTCTTAAAGGCATCTTTGCCTCTTCAGGGGTTCTATTACCTTTCATTACGTTGCACTGAAGACATGCAGTAATCACATTTTCCCAATTATCTGTTCCTCCTCTACTACGAGGGAAAACATGATCAATTGAAAGTTTTTTATTTTTCTGGCCACAATATTGACAAGAGTTATTATCTCTTTGAAATATATTTTTTCTAGATAGAGGAATATCTCGATATGGAACTCTAATAAATTGCCTTAATCTTATTACTGTAGGAGCTTTGACATCTTGCCTAATATTGTGTGTAGCATCTTCTTCAAGACTTTCAGCCTTGCCTTTGAGCATTAAAACAGTCGCGCGTCGCCATGAAGTGATGTTCAATGGCTCATAGGACGCATTCAAAACAAGAACTTGACCCATGCAAGCAAGCTATTTAAGCGGCATGCTAGTGGTATTAACTCCTTGTTGCAGTTTCCCTTATTACATTGATTGGATGCAGAGTATGTCAAAAATCAATAGAAGTGAGAGATCTTTCACTTTTGGTGGGTTAACTGAAAATGTAATTAGCCCTGATCCTCGCAGTCGTGCATGGGTTGAGGTCGATTCGAAAATTATCGAAAATAATGCAAGAGTCTTGAAAAACTTTATTGGCGATGATTGTTCATTGATGGCAGTTGTGAAAGCTGATGGATACGGACATGGTGCAGAGACTGTTGCTAAATCTGCGTTAACTGGAGGTGCAGACAGTCTTGGAGTAGCAACTTTAGAAGAGGGTATTCAATTAAGGAATGCTGGCTTGAAGTGTCAGATATTAATTCTTGGAAATCTAATTAATTCAGAAGAACTTTATTCTTCCTTTTGCTGGGATCTTATTCCTACGATTAGTGGAATTCGTGAGGCAATAATTTGCAATAATATCGCTGAAAATAAGCATAAAAAATTTTTTATTCACTTAAAAGTTGATACGGGTATGACGAGACTTGGCTGTGATTGTGATGAAGTAAAAGACTTGATTTCTAAAATTGATTATTTAGAAAATATATCCCTAAAGGGTATATATAGTCATTTAGCAATTGCTGATAAAGATCTAGAGAAGAATACAAAAGCAAATTTTACACAAATTCAGGTAACTAGATTTGAAAAGGTTTTAAAGGATTTGGGTGCTAGAAATAAGTCTTTATGTAGACACCTTGCAAATTCTGCGGGGACTCTTTCAGATAGTTGCCTTCATTTTGATATGGTTCGAGTAGGACTAAGCTTATATGGTTATTTTCCTGTAAATGATTTTGAGTCTGATTTGAGACTTAAACCTGCCTTGAAGGTTAAGTCTCGAGTTACTTTGGTTAGGGAGGTAGAAAAAGGAATAGGAGTGGGGTATGGACATTTTTTTAAAACTCAAAGGAAAAGTAAGCTTGCTGTAGTTGCTATTGGCTACGCAGATGGCGTCAGCAGAAATCTTTCTGGGAAAATATCAGCCTCAATAGATGGGGTTTTGGTTCCCCAAGTAGGTGCAATTGCAATGGATCAAATGGTTTTTGACATAACCGATAAACCAGATATTAAAACAGGTCAAGTTTTAACCCTTCTTGGTACTGATGGTGAAGTTTGTATTTCACCCCAAAATTGGTGTGATTTATCTGGATCAATTCCATGGGAAGTTCTTTGTGGTTTCAGAAATCGTCTTCCTCGAGTTGTCACTTAAAATTTGTAGAGGAGCACAATCTAATTTTTTTGAGCTTTGACTTGATAAGGTATTGGGAATGGAGAGGTGGCTGAGTGGTTGAAAGCGGCTCCCTGCTAAGGAGTTACAGGAGGTAACTTCTGTCGAGGGTTCGAATCCCTCCCTCTCCGTTTTTATTAAATGAAATGATTTATATTCGTATAAATCTTTTGCATTACTTCATTGCAACTATCCAATATTTTTAAAATCTTTGTGATCTGGATGCTTGAATAAGGCAAATTTTTGGATTTAAAGTGCAAGCGAAAACAGCTCAAG
>OBOA01000002.1_pt1 | contig 44060 bp, 42 predicted proteins | sample 1535281 | NCBI WGS metagenome assembly OBOA01 (sample SAMEA3275639, study PRJEB22092) | marine metagenome | biome: 01000035; feature: 00002223; material: Deep Chlorophyll Maximum | collected 2014-06-19T13:00:00+00 | depth 75 m
TTTGATCTCCTTTAATTACAGCTTTTAAATTATAATTTTTTAAATCAGGAACTTTATTTCCATCTATCAAAACTTGATTTGGTTTTTTTTTAAGTTTTTTAATTGCTCTTTTCATAGCTAGTAAACTTGCATGTAAGATATTAATTTTATCTATTTCCTTAACAGATGCTTTACTAATAACCCAGATAGAGTTTTTTTTGATATATTTTGATAATAATTCTCTTTTATCTTTAGAAATAGTCTTGACTTGGTAACCAATGTCATAACTTGCTTGTAACCAATCCAAAGTTCTTGGATTTCCTCTAATTCCAATTTGTGTGCTAGTTTTTGGATCAACATTTCCTTGTTTAACAAGATAAGAAGCCCAATGTGCTGCAGATTTTTTTGCACCTAAAAAATGATCTAATTTTTCATAACAATCTGTATGAGCATCAAAATGTACAAGTGTTATTTTCTTTATTTAAATCGTAAAATTAGGTTTATGAAAAACGACGCTTCTCCTTCATTTCCTATTTATTGTGGATAATATAAGTCTAGACTTTTCAAGTAAAAAAATGAATAATATTCCTTTCGACATTAACTACTTATCTCCTACAGGTTTAATTGGTTTTTGGGTGCTGTTAATTGGATTTATTTTCACAGGTATTATGTTCTATTTTGTCTTTTTTAGGCTTAATGAAGATGATGATTCATACAAGGATCGTAAAAGAAAAAACCTAGAAAAAGAAAATCAAAAGAAGAAGATAGCTAGACTTTATCCAAAAGGGTAATATTATTTATTTTTTTTGATAAATCAATTAATTCTTCTAAAAACAAGATTTTATTAAAGCCTGTAAAAAGATGAAATCAAGCATTGACGTGCTTTTCCAGCAAAAGCAGTTTCTCTCTATTACATCTCGTTTTTGTTCAGGAGATTTTTATTTATTGGGCTAATAAAAGGAGATAATAGAAATATAAAGAAAATGGCTTCTAACTAATGCAAGCCTATTTTAATTAAACCTATGGCTTCGAATCAAGCAAACACTAGTATTAGTCTTAATGAGCAGTCCTCTTTTTCAGCTTCTGGGAAACAAGTTCCTGCCGCTTTATCAATGATGGTGGACTCAATGACAAGCATGGTTGAAAGAGCAAAAATCGATTTAGAGAATGCTGATCAGCGAGCTAGAGCAGACCTTGAGAACATAGATCAAAGAGCAAGAAAAGATGTTGCACTACTGGACCAAAGAGCAAGAGAGGATATTCAAAAAGTTGATAAAAAAGCCAGAAAAGACATAGCCATTCTTGATAAAAGAGCAAGAGAAGATCATGAGCTACTAAGAAAGGTCCGCAAATCTAAAGGATTAACCTCTTGATCTTTACTTTTTGTACACTTAAAAATTCAAGTACTAAGAACAAATAAAAACCAGAATCAAATAATTTAAATTTTCAAAAAATATATGTTATTTAAACCCTCTCATTGAGAGGAAGTACCGCTTTGCCGTAAGGCCCAAGAAGCATCGACCTGGAAGAACCAGAGGGGGATTCAAAGTGGAGCTTCGTTTCCAGAACAAGCTGGTATACGTCACTTTCACGACAGCTTCCCCAAATCGAAAGAGAGTCAGATCAGAGCACTTGAGAAGGCCTATACCAACAAAGCAGTACTGGAACAATCTAAAAGAAATATTATCAAGAGGTCGGCCAAATTGACCGTATGGTTTGTAAAACATCTAATGCTTCTTTTTTTCTAGACAAAGCGTCCTTATTATTCAAGAGATATGTGACGTGACCGAGCTTCCTGCCCTTTTTTTCTTCCTCTTTTTCATACCAATGAACATTCAAGCCAGGAATACCCCTCAAATTATCCAATCTTTGGGTAAGTGATGTTGGATAGTTACTTTGCAAACCAAGCAAGTTTGCCATTAAAGCACCATTAACAAGCATTTCAGGCATGGGTACATCAATACCAGAGGTGATACATATTTGTTGATCAAACTGACTGCTGCTACAAGCATCAATAGAAAAATGACCTGAGTTATGAGTCCTTGGAGCTATTTCATTTACAAGTAATCCTTCAGATCCATAGAAAAATTCAATAGCAATAACTCCAACATATTGCAACTCAGCAAGCAACGAAGCTGCGATATTTCTAACCATAAGATCAACGTCATGATTGATATCAGCTGGAGCAAGGACCCAGTCACATACTTGTTTAGATTGATATGTCTCTACGATTGGCAGACTACGGACAATTCCTTTTGAATCCCTACTAGAAACAATGGATAATTCCTTATCAAAAGAGATCCATTTTTCTAACATCCATTGCCCTTCTCTTTCAACTGATAGAAATTCTTGAAGTTGCTTTAGATTTTTAATAATTTTAGTTCCTTTACCGTCATATCCACCTTTGGCAGCTTTTGCCATCAAAGGAAATCCCCAATCTGCAGGAAGATCAATTTCTGTTGATTTTTTTAATGGTATAGCCAACCAATCAGGGCAGGGAATATCAAGACTGTTTAATAGCTCTCTTTGAGTTATTTTATTAATTAAAGGTCTTATTGATTGAAGTCTAGGGACAAAAGAAACTCCATTATTTTCAAGAGAAAGTAAACTTGAGATATCAACCCATTCATTCTCAAAAGTAATCAAGCGGGTCTTTTCTGCAAGAAGTTTTGTACCCACGGGATTCGTAGGATCATGCAAAACGAGTTGATTTGTCTTTTTAGCAGCAGGATCAGTTTTAGCAGCCGTCTGAACAACGACATCAACATTTCTTTTCTTTCCAGCCTCAATCAAAAGCATTGCAAGCTGTCCTCCACCCACGACCCCAATCATTTAGTTAAAGACCTCATTTTTAGAGCTTTGCGTTAGCAAGCAAATAACAAAATCGCGAACAAACAAATAAAATAATGTATGAAGTCTGATTTTAATAAAAACATCCTTGATTCACAACCTAAAGAATATTCCTCCATGTGATCCCAGAATAAATACTGAACGTATATGAATACATATCATTTGCTTATAAAATGTGTTCATCAAACATATAATTACTTCTATATTTTGATGATTTAACGTAATAAACCATCAAACAATTTATACCCTCACAACTGTGAATAAAGACAACCACCATATTAAAGTCTCTCTAACTAACAACCCATACGAAATAGTTATTGGAAAAAGTAGTCTTGAAAGCATAGGAGATGAGCTATTTAATATTGGTTTTAGGGAAGGACTAAAAGTATTAGTCGTGTCCAACAAGGAAGTCTCTGATCACTATGGTGATTGCATAATCAAAAGTCTGATAAAAAGTAAATTCAAACCAAAGCTTTTAATAATAAAAGCTGGAGAAGATCAAAAAAATCAATCTTCTATAGATTTAATCCACAATGCGGCATATGAAGCGAGGTTAGAGAGAGGATCATTAATGATTGCCCTTGGAGGTGGCGTGATTGGAGACATGACTGGCTTTGCAGCTGCTACATGGTTGCGTGGAGTAAATGTAGTCCAAATCCCCACCACATTACTCGCCATGGTTGATGCTTCTATTGGTGGTAAAACAGGGATAAATCATTCAAAAGGTAAAAATCTTATAGGTGCTTTTCATCAACCTAGATTGGTCTTAATAGACCCTAAAACATTAATTACTCTCCCATCACGAGAGTTCAAAGCAGGTATGGCTGAAATAATAAAGTACGGAGTTATATCAGACTTAGAACTATTCGATCTTCTAGAAAGGCAAGAAAATATTTCTGATCTTTCAAACATAAAAGAAAAACTACTAATAGAAATAATTAAGCGTTCTGCTAAATCTAAAGCAGAAATTGTTATAAAAGATGAGAAGGAAAGTGGAGTTAGAGCATTTTTAAATTATGGTCACACATTTGGCCACGTAATAGAAAATCTTTGTGGTTATGGAAAATGGCTGCATGGTGAGGCAGTTGCAATGGGTATGGTTGCAGTTGGTCAGTTAGCGGTTCAGAGGGGACTATGGAAAGAGGATAACGCGAAAAGGCAGAAACGATTAATAGAGAAAGCAGGCTTACCCTCTAATTGGCCTAAGCTAGAGATAGAAAGTGTTCTAAGCTCACTTCAAGGAGACAAGAAAGTTAAGAACGGCAAGGTGAGTTTCGTTATGCCCTTAAAAATTGGTGATGTAAAATTATTTAATAATATTTCTAATAAAGAAATACGTGAATGCTTGCAAAAAATTAGCTAATTGGCTCTTCAAGAAAACGATTTCCTAAAATCAAATCATCACTATTATCCTTCTGAAAAGCCAACCACCTAAAGTCCCCTAGTCCCATTGGATCAACTAGCCTCAATAATGACTCTCTACGATTTAATGCGGCTGAGAGATCATTATTACTATTATTTTGAAGAGAATAAAGAAAATTTGAAAGTCCTAATGCCAAGAGAGCTTGTCCCTGCCTAGTTTCCCCCATAAACTTCCATCCGTTAAACAGAGCATAATTAATGGTTGATTCGATACACAGATGTGCTGTTAAATCACACAAGCCAGCATCTTTTAAAACATTAGGGTTTGCCACATGATTTCTATAGGAAATAAGAGTACCGTCTTGTCTCATTGCGTTGTAGTAGCGCTTCGATTCCATCGCATAGTCGACAACTAATAATGCGCCATCAATTAAAACCTTAGACAAATTCCCAAACCAACTCGGGACATCACAATGCCATTCGGTGACCCATCTATTACAAATATCCTTTGGTGGAAACTCAATTTTTAAAAGGCTATTAGATTCTTTCAAAAATTTAATAATCTTCGAAGTAGGCTTGAGGTCAACAAACTCCAAAGAATATTCATCATTTATTTTTTTCAAAGAAACTCCCTGCCTAAAAACTTTATTGTCACTAAAAACCAATCTTTCTACTGGGAATGCATCCAAAACTTCATTAGCAATAACTACACCAGTCACTGGTCTTAAGATGAGATCTTCGATACTGCTCCAGCGACAATTTATCCCCTCCAAATTGTTAACTACTTTTTCTTGTCGTCTTCTCATCCCTACATTTAATTCAACTAATACAAGCTCAATTTTACAGATTAAAGCAGGTGCGATTTCAGCGATAGCCACTATCAAATCTCTTGATAAAGTCCCTTCTCCTGGGCCAATCTCAATAAGAGACAACAATTTGGAATCAATTCCTGATTTTTCCAGATCAAGAAGCCAATCAACCACTTGAATAGCTAATAAACGTGCAAAATCATTACTCAAAGATGGTGAAGTACAAAAGTCTCCATTCTTACCAATATTCAATTTTCCAGTTGAATAAAATCCATTATCTGGATCATTTAAAACTAAATCCATATATCTGTAGAAACTAATTGAACCGCCACTATCTCCAATGCGATCAATTAACCATTTAGGACATCTCGCGGTCGGGTCAATCATGATGGAGAATACCTTCAGAGAAAATCAAGTACATGCTGAAGAAATCATTTAAGAGAACCATAATTTTTTGTCTGGGACTATTAATTATGTTTTCAATGGGCGGAAGCGCATTTGCATACGATAATCCTGAACTATTACCAAAAGAACAAACACCCATAATCGATCTCGCAAAAACTCTTAGTGAGAAACAAAGATTAGAATTGGAGAACTCACTAAATTCTTATGAACAAGAAACTGGGTGGAAAATAAGGGTTTTGTCGCAATATGAGAAAACCCCTGGTTTAGCAGTGAAGGACTATTGGAATCTTGATGAGACAAGTTTACTCATAATCGCTGATCCAAGAGGAGGTAATTTACTCAGTTTTAATGTGGGAGATGCATACTTTGCACTCATGCCCAGAATATTTTGGGTGGAATTACAAACTAGGTTTGGCAACCAATTTTATGTAAGAGATAATGGAGAGGACGGTGCAATCTTAGCTTCAATACAAGCGGTAGAGACCTGCTTAGACCGTGGTGGATGTGAGGTTGTACCTGGTTTACCCCAGGAACAATGGCAATGGACTTTATTGACCTCTTTGTTGGGAGGGATTATTGCAGGTTTCGCAGCTTCGCCAAGAAAAGAAAATGAATCATTTTCAATAGGATGGCTTTTGCTCCTTTCTCCACTTTGGATAATGCTATTTGGAATTTTTGGCATTGCTCCTGTGGTAACAAGAACTAATGACATTTTGCCTTTAATGAGAAATATTTTGGGATTTATAGGCTCTGCAATTGGTGCTTATTTGATTGCAGAAAGAAAATTCAAGGATACTGATTCAAATAAACAAAGTTAAAAACAAATTGGGTATGAAGAAAATAAAAATATAGTGAATACTAGTTTTCTTGGTTTAATAAAACCTCTTTATAGGCAATTGATGCATCATTCCTAAACCATCTGTGGGATACATGAACAAGCTTGTTATTAGAGAACTCAACCCAAGAAAAATGACACAAATTCTCACCTGCAGAATCAATACCTCTTCTTGGAACACACGCTGCATTTAAATATGAAGTCCCCCATAGATCTTGAGCAAAAGTTTTTCTAGTTCGATTCCCCCCAATTCTTAATTGATGATGAGTGTGGCCAAAAACGACTAATTCTGGAACTCTAAATTTACGAATTTGATCAATTGCGATACCAAGATCTTTATCCCCCCAATCCATTGAGGGCAATTTCCAATCTCTGCCACAAAGGCTAGAAGCCTCTGATCCAAGACCTACTGGTCCAGAATGAGCAAGTATTAATAAAGGAAAATCTAATGGTGCAGACTTGGCGGCAGAAACAATCCTAAAAACAGATTCATCAAGGCTGACCTCCCCGAACACAGACTTAACTTCTGGTGTTAAAAAAAAACCTCCCCCACCACTGCAAGGTCTGGCTCCAACGACAGAAAGTTCATTTAATGTCCATTTCGACAAATTCCATGAACAATTCTTTTCACCTAACAAATCCAACTGGGCTTGTAAAACATTCCCAGATCCGTCTCTACCTCTATCATGATTTCCCAGTACTACAGAAGTGGGTATAGAAATTTTATTTATCCCCCGAACAATTCTTAAATCACCATCGGACAAGTCGCCAACAAATAAAACACCATCAGGATTAAGTTCTAAAAGCAGATCTAGATCATCCTGACTCCATGAGCCATGTAAATCCCCAGCGATAGCAATTCGGATATCTGTCAGATTTTTTTGGAAATTACCCTCTATACTGCCCCAACACATTGAATTGGAAACTAATTACTACTGTTTCCTATTACAAGACTGATATATCAGTCTCAAATAAAAGCAAAAATCTCATTGATGAGATCAATTTTTTGCGTAAAAAAAGAAACGCTATAATTCTTGCCCATTACTACCAAGAGCCTGCGATACAGGATATTGCAGATTTTATTGGAGATTCACTTGAATTATCCAGAAAAGCTTCAGAGACAAATGCAGACGTCATTGTTTTTTGTGGCGTTCATTTCATGGCCGAAACAGCAAAGATCTTGAGTCCAAATAAGACTGTTCTTCTTCCTGATTTTGATGCTGGATGCACACTCGCAGATGATTGCCAACCTGATGACTTCCAAAAATTCTTAGACAAGCATCCTGATCATTTTGCCATTAGCTATGTAAATTGCAGTGCAGCGGTAAAGGCAAAAAGTGACCTAATTTGTACAAGTAGTAACGCAGTTGATCTGGTAAACAAATTACCAAAAGATTTACCTATTTTATTTTCACCAGATAGGAATCTTGGCAGATGGGTTGAACGTCAAAGTGGTAGAAAATTAACCTTGTGGCCAGGCAGATGTCTTGTCCATGAAACTTTTAATGAAGAATCTCTTATAAAATTAAAAATCAAAAATCCAACCGCTGAAGTTCTTGCCCATCCTGAATGTCAAGAGAATCTTTTAGATTTAGCAGATTTCATAGGTTCAACAAGCAAATTGCTGAATTATTCTCAAAATAGTAAGAAAGATAAATTTATCGTGCTAACTGAGCCAGGAATAATTCATCAAATGAGATTAAAAGACCCTTTAAAGACATATATAGAAGTTCCTGGTCTAGATGGTTGTAGTTGCAATGAATGCCCATACATGAGAATGAATACCTTAGAAAAAGTATTAAATTGCCTAAAAGAAATGAATCCAGAGTTGCACATGGACGAACAAATTAGATTAATGGCCTATAAGCCACTGAAAAAAATGCTTGATATGAGTAATTGATTTCAAGTGTGAATTTATCTCTTTTTATTGTTGTTTTAGGGGGAAGAAGTTTAAAAAGTAATATAGAAATACATGATGTAAGATGGGTTTTAGGTGAAACAATAGAGGATACATTCCCTGAGCTTAGGAAACAATGGTTAGGAAAGAAAAGCGGACTCCATATTGATAGTTATAAGTGTATTAAATATATAGATGGCTATCAAATAGTCATTTCTAAATCTAATAAAGATAATTTAAATTCCCCTAAAATAGAAGACTTAAAACTTTGGTTTGTTAATTTAGGTGGGTACAATCCTAAAAAGATGTATGAAGAACATGAATTCACACTAGTTGTCGCACAAAAAGCTATTGAGGCAAAGAAAAAAGCTAAAATTAATTGGGAAACAACTTTAAAAAATAAACATAATGATGACTACTCAGGTATAAATTATTTTGAACAGGTGGACGATTTGCATCCTATAAAAATAAAGAATTGGGAAATAAAGCTGATACCAGACGTTCAAGAAAGAAGCGAAAAAATTATTCCTGACTGGTATGGATATAGGAGAATTGACAAGTTTTAACTAGTTTTTTAGGGCATAGCCCAAATTTGATTTCAAGGGGTTATAAGAATTTTTATTACTCTCAATTTTAAACTTTTTAAGTAATATATTTTCAGCTGCAACATATTGACTATCTTTTAAAGTTCCTAGATCTGCATTTGTTAATTTGTTTTTTTCATTTAACAAAAGATCTGCTCTGATATCTGGTGCTATTCCATTTTTATTAATATCTTTACCACTTGGTGTTAAATATTTTGCGACCGTAACTGTTAGACCTGAGCCATCAGAAAGAGACCTGACAGACTGAACTAGTCCTTTACCAAAAGTCTTTTTCCCAACCAATACTCCTCTTTTATTATCTTTAATTGCTCCAGAGAGAATCTCACTAGCACTCGCAGATCCTTCATCGATTAAAACCACAACTGGTCTGTTAGTTAAGGCTCTACTTTTTGCTTTCCGAATATCAGTAATACCATCTTTTGTTTTAGTACTAACAATAATTCCTGTATTTATCCATTGTCTCGCTATTTCAATACTTGCCTCAAGCAAACCACCAGGATTACTTCTAAGGTCTAATACATAACCAAAAGGTTTTTGTTTTTCTAATTTATTAATCGATAAACTCATTTCTTTTGGAGATTTTGCATTGAATTGTTTTAACCTTACATAACCAATTTTCGCGCCTGAAACTGTATTATTTATTCGACTATCAACTACATTAATTTCAATTCTATCTCGTATTAATGAGATATTTAATAACTCCTCGTCTCTAATAATACCTAGTTCAACCTTCGTTCCTTTTTTACCTCGAATAAGTTTAACAGTACTGTCTATGCTCAGACCATCGATAGCCTTACCATCTATAGATACAATTATATCCTTCGGTTTAATTCCCGCGAGAAAGGCTGGGGTTCCCTCTATTGGTGATACAACAACAATTTGATTAGTAACTTCATCTAGAGAAATTTGAATACCTACTCCCATCAATTCTCCCGTTGTATCTATTCTCATTTCATTGAATTCTTTAGGATCTAAAAATCTGGTATAAGGATCATCTAATTCTGTCAACATATCTTTAATGGCAATGTATGCTTCGTCATTATCAAAATATTTGGTTGATAGTATTTCCTTTCTTAATTTAATCCAATCTTCTGCCTTATATTTCCCTGAATAGTCCAAAAAGTCGCGATATATAATTTGCCAAACCTGATCAATAATCTCCTTTGGATTGTTAGTAATCAAAGTAGATGAATTAGCCTGGAAAGAGAAAGAAGGTGAAGGGCAAATAGCTATAAGTAAACATATTTTTAAAAATCTCTTCAACATAATTATCAAATAATTTTTCTAATACTAAAACAATAAAAAGATATATTCTATTTTTAAGGATCTACCCATTTACCATCCTCTTTAATTAAATCAACCAATGCCTGAACGCCTTCATCCTCAGGTACCCTCTTAATTTCATCTCTATTCCTATAAAGAGCAATGGTTCCAACACCTTTTCCTACATAACCATAATCAGCATCTGCCATCTCTCCAGGCCCATTAACAATGCAACCCATTACAGCAATATCCAAACCCGTTAAATGTTGAGTAGCGTCTCTAACTCTTGCTACAACTTCCTCTAAATTAAATAATGTTCTACCACAACTAGGACAACTAATATATTCAACCATGGTTTTTCTCAAACCAACCGCTTGTAAAATTGAATATGCAACTGGTATTTCTTTTTCGGGCGCCTCTGTTAAAGAAACTCTAATGGTATCTCCAATACCTTCGGATAATAATGTCCCTATCCCTACCGTACTTTTAATTCTTCCATAATCCCCGTCTCCCGCTTCCGTTACACCCAAATGCAGAGGATAATTAAATCCCTCTTTGTCCATTGTGTCAGCCATCATTCTATAAGCTGCAAGCATCACGGGAGCTCGAGAAGCCTTCATCGAAATTACAATATTATGAAAATCTAATGAATGACATATTCGAATAAATTCCATAGCTGATTCAACCATTCCAAATGGAGTATCTCCATAAGCAAATAACATTCTTTCAGACAAAGATCCATGGTTAACGCCTATTCTGAGTGCCTTATTTTGCTCTTTTAAAGTATTAACAATTGGTTTGAATTTTTGTATAATTTTCTCTTTAATTACATCAATTTCATCTTTAGTAAATTCAGTTCTATTGGGATCAGGTTTTTCAAAAACGAATAATCCAGGGTTGATACGAACTTTATCTACATGCTTAGCTACTTCTAAAGCTATTTTCATTCCATTATGGTGAACATCGGCTACTAAAGGAACTGGTTGATAAGTGCTAGCTAGAAGTTTCTTGATTTCCCCCACAGCTTTTGCACTTGCAAGAGTTGGCACTGTTAATCTGACAATCTCACATCCAACTTCATGCAATCTCCTTATTGCGGCCGTTGAACCCTCGATATCCATCGTATCTTCATTAATCATTGATTGAACACGCACTGGATTATCTCCACCGATGCCAATATCACCGACCATTACTGGCCTAGTATCTCTACGAATAATTCTGGTGCTATATCGCTGAGAGAGATTATTTCCTTCCATATTCTTTTCTAGGGTCGCAATCATGGGTTAACAATTGAGCCTCTTTAATAAATAAGAATGACATATTTAAGGGCTATTATAAAAAATCAATTTTTTCCTTAATTTTTAAAAAATCAGATTTAGTCAGACTCATTGGTTTTCCTTCCTCTTTAGATGGATTCCTAAGTAAATAAGATGGATGGAAGACAGGCATTACAAGTTTGCCCTCCCAATCAATCCATTCACCCCTGAGGATACTAATACGAGACTTAATTTTCAAAATAGCTTCTAATGCTGTTGCTCCAACTAGGACTATTACACTGGGGTTTACAAGTTTTATTTGTTGATACAACCAAGGAAGATTTTCTTGTATTTCAATCTTTGTTGGGCGTCTATTTTTGGGCGGTCTACATTTGACCACGTTGCAAAAATAAACATCTTGGTTAATATCAATCCCAGCATTTTGAAGCAATTTATCAAGTAATTTTCCAGACCTTCCTACAAAAGGCTCTCCTATCTCCTCCTCTTTTGCTCCTGGAGCTTCTCCAATAATCATTAACTTAGCGAAAGGGTTACCCCTGGATACAACGATTTTGTTTATGGAATTGTTTAAATCAGAAACTTTAGAAACGTTTTTATCAGAGGAGATGTTTATGGTCAAAATAAAGCTTCCTTATCTGATCCTTTTAAAAGATAGGGCACCAAAATTAAGAATTGATTGCCTTCTGGGTCAAGCATCCATTGCTCACATCCAAACTTTGCCAATTTTGAAATTCCCATCGCACTACCTCCTATTTTCAATATCTCAGATGTCCAGCTCTCTATGATTTTTGATGGGTCTTCGCAAGGTTCACGCTGAAAACACAATGAGGTTGAGTTTCCTTTCCTTTGCCATTCGTGATTTTTATTAGGTCTATAAAAATGTATTTTGGATCGATTACTTAATGAAATAAAATAATGAGTTGCATTAAAACCTTTATTCACCTTGTCAGAATTGATCTTGGCATAAAATTCAGTTAATTCTTTAGGGTTTTTAGAAGCAATTACAAAGTTTATGTTCATCAAAGGCATGCAAGTATCTGATTAAGTAGTAAGTTTATAATTAGATGAATTCACTTTAAAAGTGAATCTAATAAAAACATTTTGAAGTTATGCTTCGAAGATGACTGACAAATCACAGATATCTATAAGAGCTCTCTCCATAAAACCCTCTCTAACTCTTGAGATCAGCGCAAAAGCTAAAGCTTTAAAAGCTGAAGGTAAAAATATTTGTAGTTTAAGCGCAGGGGAACCTGATTTCGATACCCCTGAATTTATTATCGATGCAACTCTAAAAGCATTAAAAGATGGGAAAACTCGTTACGGGCCTGCAGCTGGAGATCCTGAATTAAGAGAAGCCATTGCGCAAAAACAATCAGATATAAATAAAGTTCCAACAAAAACAGACAATGTTCTAGTAACTAATGGAGGGAAACAAGCAATATACAATTTATTTCAAGTAGTTTTGAATCCCGGAGATGAAGTCCTGATACCAACTCCTTATTGGCTTAGTTATCCAGAGATAACTCTTTTAGCGGGTGCCAAGCCAATAAAAATTAAATCATCAACTAAAGATAAATTTAAAATAGATATCAATTCTCTAGAAGAACACGTAACCGAAAAAACAAGGTTATTAATTATTAACTCTCCAAGTAATCCAACTGGCTGTGTTTTAACTGAGCAAGAGATGAAAACTATTTCCGATTTTTTAAGAAGGCATCCAAGAATTTTATTAATGAGTGATGAAATTTATGAATTTCTTATTTCTCCAAATCAAGTTCATCACAGTTTCGCGAAAATCGCACCAGACCTAAAAAATAGAATTTTCACCGTCAACGGTTTTGCCAAGGCGTGGGCAATGACTGGTTGGAGGATTGGCTACTTAACAGGAAACGCAGAGGTAATAATGAAAGCCATTGCTTTACAAAGTCAAAGTACAAGCAATGTATGTAGTTTTGCTCAAAAAGGGGCTATTGCAGCACTTCAAGGCTCAAAAGATTGCGTTCATGAAATGGCAAATATTTATAACGAAAGGAGGTTATTAATAACAGAAAGACTAAAAAAAATAAAACATATTTCTTTTGTCCCTCCCAATGGAGCTTTCTATGTTTTCCCAGAAATTAACCTAGAGGGGATCGATTCAATAAGTTTCTGCAAATTGGCACTAGAAAAGGTCGGTCTAGCAATAGTTCCAGGGATTGCTTTCGGAGATGACAAATGCATAAGAATCTCATACGCAGCTTCAAATGAAATGATCAAAGATGGAGTTGACAGACTAGAAAGACTATTATGTGATTTTTAAAAAGAATGAATCAGAAGCCAAGAGGAATAAAACTTACAAAAATAGCTATTGCAGTTTTATCAATATCTAATTTATTTTCTATTGGTTCATTAAAAGCAGAAGAGATCCTTCATATTGGGGCAATACCAGATCAAAACCCAGAGCACCTGAATCGTTTATATAAGGTTTTATCCTCTGAATTAAGCGAGCAGCTCAATGTTCAGGTCCGTTATAAACCAGTTACTAATTATGCTGCAGCTGTAACAGCTTTTAGGACCGGAGATTTAGATTTAGTATGGTTCGGTGCTTTAACGGGTGTACAAGCAAGACTTCAAAGCAAAGGATCCAAGGTAATAGCACAACGAGATATTGATGAAAAATTCCATAGTGTTTTTATCGCAAACAAGAAAAGTTCAATCCAAAAAATAAATAACATAAATGACTTAAAAACACTAAAAGACAAGCGTTTTACTTTTGGCTCTGAAAGTTCAACATCAGGAAGATTGATGCCCCAATATTTTTTAAACAAAGCAGGTTTGCAACTTAAAGATTTCAAAGGTGCAAGCCCAGGCTTTAGTGGTAGCCACGATGCAACATTAATGCTTGTGCAAAGTGGTTCATATGAGGCAGGTGCTCTTAGCGAAGAAGTATGGAAAAGAAATCTTGAGAGAGGACGCGTGGATCCCTCAAAAGTCTTTGTGATTTGGAAGACTCCTTCTTATCATAATTATCATTGGATTGCTCAAGGAAACCTAGATAAAAAGTTCAAAAAAGGTTTTACGAAAGACCTTACAAATGTATTTTTACGTTTCAATGAAAAGTCAAAAAAACAAAAACAAATTCTCGAATTATTTAGCGCAAAGAAATTTATAATATCAAAAAACGAGAATTATAATCAAATAGAAAAGGTAGGTAGAAAAATTGGAAAGATTAAGTGACTAAGTTACTAGAATTAAAGAATATAAGCCATAGGAGTAGAGAAAGCATTAGAGTAAAAGATATTAATTTAACAATAAATCAAGGTGAGAAGATAGCGCTTATCGGCAAGAGTGGCTCTGGCAAAAGTACATTAATCTCGATCGCGAATGGATCACTAATCCCGAACGAAGGAGATGTAATATGGAAAGGTTTTCACATTAACAATCTCTCAAATATTGAGTACTCAAAAATAGGAACTATATGGCAGGATTTATCTTTGATAGAAGAGCTAAATGTCGCTCAGAATATAAACTGCGGTGCATTAGGTAAACACAATTTCATATGGGCTTTAAAAAATCTCCTAGGAGTCATAGATAAAGGTTTATGCCAAGACTGCCTAGCAGCAGTCTCTCTCCCAAAAAAAACTATTTATTCCTATATAAATAAACTTTCTGGTGGTCAAAAAAAAAGAATAGCAATTGCACGTCTTTTAAGACAAGAACCAGAGATCTTGCTTGGAGACGAACCTTTCTCAAATTTAGACCCTCTATTATCAAAAAATATCTTAAATTTATTTATTAATCAAAAAAATTATCTTAGAATTAAAATCCCTGAGACCATACTTATAAGTCTTCACCAAATTCATTTAATAAATAATTTCAATAGAGTTATTGGGTTAAAAGATGGAGAGATTGTAATAGATAGAGAAATTCATAATATTAATCAATCAGAGCTTGATTGGCTATTTTAATTCATAATGAAATTAATAAAACCAGTATCAACTTTATTAACATTAATTCCATCAATAGCCTACATTCCCATTCTAATAGAAATCATCAAAGGATTTCATATTGGGGGTCTAAATATCATATTTCAATTCATAAGCTCAGCAATAAAACCATCGTTTAATCAAGAAGTAGTAAAAAGCGCATGGGAAGGACTTCAAATAACAATTGCTACTGCTTTAACTAGCTGGGTTATAAGTATGCTTATTGGAATTGTTTTAGGTGTACTATCTACAGATTTATTTTGGAAAAGTATTCCTAAATTTTCTTATTTAGGTAAATTCATAAAATACTCATTAGCAATTCCAAGATCAATACATGAAGTAGTTTGGGGCTTGCTATTTATTCAAATTTTAGGTTTGAATATTTGGGTGGCAATTATATCTATAGTCATTCCCTATTCAGCCTTAACAGCAAGAGTAATTTCAGAGCAACTAGATAGTTTTGACATACAACCTCTAATAGCAATTAAGCAAACTGGATCTAATATTATGAGCTCATTTATAACTATTCTACTACCAAAGTTAATACCTATCGTATCTACATATGGAAGTTACAGATTTGAATGTGCAATTAGGGGTGTAACATTACTTGGAATATTTGGATTAGGAGGTATAGGAACAGAACTATATTTAACTTTAAAATCCTTTGAGTTCAATGAGATGTGGACTTGTTTGTGGATGCTTTGGTTAGTAATAATTTTATTAGAGAAATTTATAAGATTTTCTAGAAGTTATTTATCTGACAATATTAGTTTAAAAAATTCTTTCTTAATTTCAATCTCAATATTTACACTATCTCTATCGTTAGGTATTAGTTGGCTTTATAATCTAAATTTTGAGTTATTTACTCCATTAAGCTTTTCGTATTTAAATTTACCTTCATTCGTAGAGATAAGAAATGGATTTAATACCTTACCTCTGTTTAAACTAATCATTACAACAATTTTAATAACTTTTTTTGCCTCTGGGATTGCAATAGGGACACCTCCGCTTTTACTAGTATTATTCCCAGGTAAATTCCCTCTAAAAGTTCAGAATCTTATTTGGATCTTCTTTAGATTGATACCTCCTCCATTGACCACTATACTTATTCTTCTTTTTACTAATCCAAATATATCTGTAGCCGCATTATCACTTGGAATTACACATATGGGAGTCATGGGTAGGTTACTTACAGATAACATACTAAATCAAGAAAAAGGTATTTATCGAGCAATTAAAAGCAATGGTTCAAGCAAGCAATCAGCAACGCTTTATGGAATATTAGCCCCCCAAAGTAATAGTTACTTAGCTTATGGAGCATACAGAAGTGACGTAATCCTAAAGGAAACAGCAATTATAGGTGCAGTCGGAGGAGTAGGATTAGGGTGGCAATTACAGGAATCACTAAGCTCATTCGATTGGGCACAAGTCATGATAATAACTGCTACTTTCTCTTTATTAACAATTTCAGGAGAATTTTTATTTAACACTTCTCAAAATTATTGGTTAAACAATTCAACCAACAATTTCATTAGTTAGTTATTTTATTCAACATATCGACTTATGAATAAATATCAGAAAAAATTAATCATACTTGGAGATAGTGGGGTTTACGGATGGGGAGATCTAGAAGGAGGCGGATGGTCTGAAAGATTAAGACAAAACTGGTTAAATATAGATGGAGCCCCTATCATTTATTCCCTTGGAGTAAGAGGAGATGGATTAGAGAAAGTTGCTATAAGATATAAGAATGAGTGGGCAACAAGGGGAGAATTAAGGAGAAAAGTTCCTGAAGGTATTTTACTATCAATTGGTTTAAATGATACAGCTAAAATTGGAAGAAAAGATGGAAGACCACAACTTAGCGAGGACGCTTTTAAATTTGGCTTAAAACAATTAGTAAACGAAATTAAGAATGAAGTAAATATAATGGTTCTTGGATTAACTCCTGTTAATGAAGACTCAATGCCTTTTGCAGAATGTCTTTGGTATTCAAATCTAGCTTGTTCTAAGTATGAAAATAAAATTGAAGAAACTTGCTTAGAATTAAATGTCCCGTTTTTATCAATTCATAAAAAAATGATCAACTTATTATCATTTAAAGAATTACTCTCAACAGATGGAATACATCTGAATACTAAGGGTCATAAATGGATTTATGACCAAATTAGTGAATGGCCAGCATTAAAGAATTGGGCTGATTTAAAATAAATATTTCAAACAAAATTCAAATATAAAAAGATAGAAATAATAGCGGCTATAGATGTCTGGATAGAGTTAACTAATTCATTAGTCATCCAATTAATCTTATTTTGTACCACTGCTCCAATATAACTTTCCAAAAAAGTTGCTAAATAGCCAGACAAGAAGACTATAAAAGCAACAGATAGTCCAGAAATGATCGATAGATTAAGCATAAACACAGTCATGATAAAACTTCCTAACAAACCAGCTATCGAACCTTCGATGCTTATTGCCCCCTCTGTTCCTGGTGATACTGGCTTTAAAGTCGTAATTAGAAAAGTTCTTTTACCAAATCTTTTGCCAATTTCACTTGAAAAGGTATCGGAGAGTTTTGCACTGAAACTAGAAGCAAAACCCACCATGAATAAATTTAAAAAATTTGGCCAAAAACAACTTAATAAGGCGAGTGAGCAGCCTGTTGCTGCAGAACCCCAAACATTTTCAGGGCCACGTTTACCACCTCTGGCTTCAGCAATACCTCGGGAAGCCTTATTTTTGTATCCAATTTTTGTAACTAATGTTCCCAACAAGAGATATACACAAACTGATATCCAACCATTCCAACCAATAGATCCTAATAAAAGTGTTCCAAGTACTCCAGCATGAATCCAACCTTTCTTAGTTAAAAATGGAAGCCTTTGTCCCAAAAATATCAACAAGAAATTAATCAAAAAAGCATTAACCCAAATACCCCCAACAAAAGACAAGTTACCCATCGGTTTCTACTAAGCATGCCTGTTTATAAACAATAGACGTTTTTATGATCAAAAATATTCAATCTTAAAAGGATGATTTAAGTCTTCTCCATGAAGTCATTACTTGTGAGGCACTTACGGCAGCTGTTGATGTCCTCAAAATAGTTTCTCCCATAGACACCCCAACGAATCCAGCGTTAAAAGCTAATTCCTCTTCATCTTTATTCCAGCCTCCCTCTGGTCCAATTACCACCCAAACTTGATTGACTTCATGTGGTGTTTCTTTTACCCAAGTCACACAATCTTGCAAGTCTTCAATACGTGTTGCAGCAAATCCGACTTGAGCTTCCGAAGACATATCATTTATCCAATTGGGAAATGTTAATACCTGCATTAATTCTGGACTCCAGAGTCTTTCGGATTGCTCAACGGCTTCATAAATAATTTTTTTATATCTAATAATTTTTTCGTTATTGCATTCTTTAACTACTGATCGTTTTGAGATTAATGGTTGAATAATATCAACTCCTATCTCACAACTCATTTGCAAAAAGTTTTCAAACCCCTTTTTAGGAATAACTATGGCAATTCCTATTAATGGTCTTTCTCTTGAAACGAATTGAAGAGGCTTATCAAAACCATTGGTAAGTTTTATAGCTTTTTTTTCAACAATTTTTGCGTTCCAAAGATGACCTTTTCCATCAATGACTTCTAAAAGATCTTCCGATCTCATCCTCATAACCCTGAATAAATAATGTGATTCATTAGAGGTCAATTTCAACTCTCCATTTGAATCGATTTCATCTCTTAATCGATTTAGTTTTATAAATAATCTTCTTTTCTCAGCCATAGAAAATTAATCTGTTGAAGAAAAAATTGCATCTGGATGTTCTTCTACTGGCCAATCTTGATTGACTCCTCCGATAATTAGTTCCTCTATTTTCAGAACATCAACATCCATTTGTTTTAGTACATTAATCAAAATATCAATTGCGATGAGGTCAGAAGTTCCTAAATCGACCCAGCATCTTGCCCAACACTCATTAAATTCAAATTCTCCAAGATTATGCATTAATGATGGCAGACTTGAAGAGGTATCGTCATTTTCATAGTTCATCCAACTGACATCAGCACCCATTTCGTGCGTTTGTAAATTTTCAGAATTAAATCCCCCGAGTCGGCCTAGCACATACCAAGAATCAAAAATTCCATCAATGTAATCTTTTTCTCCTTTACTTGGAACACCTGAATATCTAATCCATATCCAACAATTGAAAGGATCAACTTCACGAAATCTAACTTCCATAAACAATAGATCTTGAAAAAGAAAAACTAAAAGATATCCAACATAATCTAATGTAAATTGATTAAAGAAAATAGAAAAATCATTAGTTATTTGATCAAAGCCTCAATAAAAAAGAATGCTTAGTTTAAAAAATATTTATTACCATCCCTCGACAGCAGAGAAACCAATCCTTAGAGATTTGTGTTTAAAATCTAAGACTGGAAAAATCACAATAGTTAGGGGACCCAGTGGAAGTGGAAAAACTACATTGGTAGAAATCATTAGCGGTCTATCGGGATATCAGAAAGGAGAAATAACATGGTTTAACAAAACTCTAAATGCACGTCAGCGCAGGTGGTTATGTGGATTGGTTTTTCAATTTCCAGAAAGATATTTTCTTGGATTATCCGTAGCTCAAGAATTACGTCTTGGGCACAGAAGATTGACGACTGAAGAACTAATTTCAACTCTCACAAAAGTGGGATTAATCAACTTAGATTTAAAGAAGCCGCCAGAATCTCTTAGCGGAGGACAACAACGACGACTAGCTATTGCTGTTCAACTATTACGGAGTCCAAAAGTACTATTATTGGACGAGCCAACAGCAGGTTTAGATTGGTCAGTCAGAAACGGAATTATAGAATTACTCGCAAAGCTTAAAGATAAGCAAACCATTCTAATAGTTACCCATGAACCCGAACTTTTTAAAAATTTGAATACCGACAATTACAAGTTGCACAATGGTCAACTTATCCCTCAATAAACAATTCAACTAATCAATGACAGATTCACTAGTTAGAGCTACTGCTGCAAAAGGGGGGATCAGACTAGTCGCCGTATCAACGACTGAATCTACAAAAGAAGCAAAAGAAAGACATTCTCTTTCCTATTTAACTTCTGCAATTGTAGGTAGAGCAATGAGTGCAAGCCTTTTGCTAGCAAGCTCAATGAAGGTAAATCATGGAAGGGTGACTTTGAGGATAAGCTCAAATGGACCACTAAAAGGATTAACTATTGATGCGGGTAGAGATGGAAGTGTGAGAGGTTACGTTGGCGATCCAAGTCTTGAATTAGACCTAATTAAGAATAAAAGCAATCACTATACATTTGATTTCAAAAAAGCTACAGGTATTGGCTATCTTCACGTTATTAGAGATGACGGGAAAGGTGAACCACACAACAGCACAGTCGAATTAATTAATGGAGGGATAGGTGAAGACATAGCTTCCTATTTATTACATTCCGAACAAACGCCCTCAGCTGTGTTTGTTGGAGAAAGAATCAATCAGGATGGGATAGTTTGTAGCGGAGGACTTTTAGCACAAATACTACCTAAAGCAGAACGAGATTATTCATTGATAGACTTACTTGAAGATCGATGTAAAGAGATTAACTCTTTTAGTGAGTTATTAAACAAAAAAGGGAATAACCTTATTTCTCTTATTGAAGAGATTTTCCCTGATCTTGATCAATCACCTTCAGATATTATTAGCACATCTCAGGAAGTTCATTTTAAATGTAGATGTTCAAGAGAAAGAAGCCTATCAGCGTTAAAGATTTTGGGGAAAGATGAACTTCAGAAAATGATAAAGGAGGATGGGAAAGCAGAACTAACATGTCAATTCTGTAAAAATGTTTATCTTGTTAAAGAGGACGAATTGATATCTTTAATCGATTAAAGGATTAATCAAGGAAAACCACTCCTAACCAAAGCAAAAATACTGCGGGTATCGCCTCAAATTTGTCTGAAGATAATGATCCAGCGTTATCAATAAATGATTGGGCACCCCCCATAAGTAATGCACCTGATAAAAGTCCAATGCTAAGCAGAAGAATGCACCAGATGACAGAAGAAAAGAAAGGTCTTCCTCTACGAGACTGACTAATGAATAAGCCTATTGTTGAAAATGAAAGTATTAATTCAACACTTTCAGAAGGCACAATTAAAACTAGTAAAAAGGCCAATATTCCAAGAGATATCCGTATATTTAATTCTTGTCCCGAGGGCAACTCTAAGCTTGGTAAAAAGTTAGATGTTGAAGCCTCGTATTTAGGAAGATTTAAATTCTTCAACCTAGTGAGGAGCGAACCAGGTCCTATATCACCAACTTTCTTGGCTTCATTTTCTTTCTTTGATGCATTTATTGCCTCGTTACTTGCATTACCAAGTTGTCTTGACTTAAGACTTACCATTAGCAATGAATCATAAGCAGCTTCTATTTTTGCTTTAGTAATTTGATCATCACCAACCTCTTTTAACTTTTTATCTCTTGCTTCTTGAATAGCATCAAAACTTGCACCCTCATTTATTCCAAGTATCAAATATGGATCTTGTGAGTTTGAATTTGATTGTGAATTGCTACCAGGATCCATAGATTTTTCAAAAAAAGATTTATGAACTCTCTTTAATATTAGATTTTAATCTACCTTAGAGAGAAACAGGATCAACACCACTAACAACCGGAGCAACTGAGTTTAATTCCATTTCAGGATGATCTTCCTTTAACTGATTAAGATTCCATTCATTTTTAAAAAGCAGTACTGGTCTAAGCCAAGCATCTTGAACCGTTTTGCAATTAAAAATTCTTCCAACCTCGTCCAAAGCAGGCCATCCCCCTTTTACCCATCTGGCGACTTGATAACCCATTGGTTCAAGCCGAGTTTCCACCCCATATTCACTAGCAAGTCGATGCTGTACCACCTCAAGCTGAAGCTGACCAACTGCGGCCAAAATTGGATCTCTTTTGCTTTGATCTTTATCGTAAAGAATTTGGACTGCTCCCTCCTCTCTTAATTCATTGACCCCTTTCCTAAAGTTTTTAAAAGCTGAAGGATTTGGATTTCTTAACCAACTAAATATCTCGGGGCTAAAACATGGGATGCCCTCGAATTCGACTCTCGGTCCAATAAATAAAGTATCTCCAATAGAAAACATCCCCGGATTATTCAAACCAATAACATCCCCAGGATAAGCATCATCAACAACAGCCCTATCTTGACCGAAAATCTTTTGGGGTCTTGAGAGTCTGATTTGTTTACCTGTCCTGGCGTGTTGAACTGTCATATCTTTTTCAAACCTCCCACTACATACACGCACGAAAGCAACTCTATCCCTATGTTTTGGATCCATATTTGCTTGTAATTTAAATACAAATCCACTAAATGATTCTCTTGTAGGAACGATTGGCCCATCAAAGCTATTTCGAGCGACAGGTCCCTGAGAAAGATCAAGAAAATTATCTAAAAATGGCCTAACCCCGAAGTTGGTCATTGCAGATCCAAAAAACACAGGAGTTAATTCGCCAGACAAGATTAATTCTTGATTTAAGTCACAACCAGCCTCATCTAGGATCTCAATCTCTTCAAGTGCTTTTGTCAATAGCTCTTCTTCGACTAAGTTTTTAAGTTCAGGATCATTGATTTTTAACCTTATTTCATTAGATTGCTTCCCTCTTTCCGCTCTAGAAAATAGAACAACTTCTTTGGTAGCACGCTCAACAACACCTCTAAAAAGCTCACCACTCCCTATTGGCCAATTAACTGCAAAGGTCAATAACCCTAATTCAGACTCAATCTCATCTAATAATTCCAGCGGTTCTTGACCTGGCCTATCCATCTTGTTGATGAATGTAAAAATTGGTATCTGACGCATTCTGCAAACCTCAAAAAGCTTCCTTGTTTGAGGTTCAAGACCTTTTGCTGCATCCTCAAGCATTACAGCATTATCAGCAGCGGCAAGTGTCCTATACGTATCTTCCGAGAAGTCTTGGTGGCCAGGGGTATCTAATAAATTTATCGTCTTATCTTTATAAGCAAATTGTAAAACAGTTGATGTAATTGATATGCCTCGTTGTTTTTCAAGCTCCATCCAATCAGAAGTAACTTTTCTCTGTTCTCCTCTTGCTTTTACTGCTCCTGCCTGTTGAATAGCTCCGCCATAAAGTAAAAGTTTTTCTGTCAAAGTAGTTTTCCCTGCATCAGGGTGGGAAATAATCGCAAAATTTCTTCTTTTACTAACCTCTTTACTTAAAGATACAGTTAATTCTTCTACTAAATTTGGATCTAAATTAGTCTTGTCTTGGGGAGTTGATTTCATTATTGTTTTTGATTGTGCATTTGTTCAGGGGAAAGATTAAGTACACCCAATAATCTCAAAATAAAGCTCATCAACTTGAAAAACCTCTAATTGAGATAACCCTGCATCAATTAACTGTTGATTTACTTCATCAACTGTAAATGATGCCTTGAGAGATGCATAAAAATCCTTTTTTAGAATTTCTGGGGAATTTGAAAGATGTTTTTCTTGTATCTCAAATGCTTTTTCTTCAGAAGTAGGCCTTATTAAATCACGATGAACATGAATGCACTTGGTTCTACCAAGTTTTTTTAATGCACCCCAAAACCTATAAGGATAATGAAAATGATGCAAGGCACTATTACTGACAATTACATCAGCTTTAAAAGGAAAATGTGTTTCACCTTTGGCTATTGAATTAATTTCAATCAATTGATAAGAGAGATTCTTCGTAATATTTTTGGAAAGTTTCTTTTCTGCTTCATCCAACATTTCCTTTGAGCCATCAATTCCCACAACATTTACGAAAGGCCAATTCTTGGCAATTCTCTCTGAAATATTGCCTGGTCCACATGCCATATCAAAAATTAAATCAGTTTTATTAAAAGTTCTTCCTACTTTTTTTAAATATTTTTCAAGCGATTTAACCACCATAGAATCACTCCTAGAGAAATCTGCATCCGCGTAAGCCCTTACCTGCGAAGGGCTTTGCATGAGCTCTGGTTCCGGCGTTCGATTCATTACTAGAAAAAAAAAAAATTTAATTTGAAGCCCCTGTAGATGGTGTTAAAAAAACTTGCCAACGCTATAGATGGCGTTACCGTGGTACTTACCCAAGGGATACAAAGATTTTGACAATCGCAACTAGTCAGCCCGAAACCAATAATTCAGCATCGGGTAAAGAAAATGATACGACTGATTTTCCAATAACTGCACCTGCAGCTAATCCTGTCTTTTACAGAACTTATAGTAGGAAACTTCCAGCTGGTCGTGAAAGCTGGGAACAAGTAAATGCAAGAAACCTAGATGGTCTAAAGAAGCTTGGGGGACTAAACGAAGCAGAAATAAATTTAATGCAAAGAATGCAACAAGAGAAAAAAGCTCTTCCATCAGGTCGATGGCTTTGGATAGGGGGAACAGAATGGATTGAAAAAGAGAAGAATTTTTCTGGAGCCTACAATTGCACCTCAACGAATCTTGTTGATTGGCAAGCCTTTGGACTTATGATGGATTTAGCCATGATGGGTTGCGGAACAGGGGCGATAATTGAACCACACTTAATTGATCAACTGCCAGAAGTTAGAAATACAATTCACATTGCAAATGTTACAGAAATTGGATTAACCCCTTCTGAAGAAAGAAATGAAAAAACTACATTTTCTATTAAAGATAATAATGTACTCATAAAAGTTGGGGATAGTAGACGTGGATGGGTTGATAGCTATCAAAAAATCCTTGAATTAAGCAGTGACAATAGTTTCAATTCTAAAGTTGTTAATGTATCTATTGATTTAAAAGATGTAAGGCCAGCGGGTGAATCACTCAAAGGTTTCGGAGGCATGGCGAACCCTGTAAAACTCAAAGATTTATACCCGCGCGTAGCAACTCTTCTAAACAAAGCAGTAGGAAGAAAACTAACTTCAATTGAATGTTGTCTGCTTATCGACGAAGCAGCCGTAACAATCGTTGCTGGCAACATCAGAAGGAGTGCAGGTATGCGCCAATTTTCTTCGCAAGATTTAGAAGCAGCTGGTGCTAAAGAAAATTTATGGAAGCAAGACTCAGAGGGGAATTGGAGTATTGACCCAGAGAAGGATGCATTAAGAATGGCTAACCATACTCGTGTTTACCACACCAAACCTGAATTAAAAGTTCTTGTCGATGCGGTTATTAAACAATTTCATTCAGGTGAGGGAGCTATTCAATTTGCACCAGAGGCAATTGCTCGCTCAAATGCTGACATACTTTCAACAGTAGAACTCAGGAATGAATTTATAGAGATCTATTGTGACCAAGGTAAAGAAGAAGCTTCCAAATGGATTCAATCAAATTATGGTCCATTTGATGATAAAGAGCTTTTTCACAGACTCAGTAGATATGGTCTAAATCCTTGCGGAGAAATTCTAGGTTCAGATTTTCACTGTAATCTTGCAGAAATCCATCTTAATCAAATTGATCCATTAGACATAAATCAACAAGAAGATGCTTTCAAAGCAGCCGCTTTGTCAGTAGCCTGTCTCCTTAATCATCGATTCGAAGTAGAGCGGTACAGAAAAAGTCGCGAATGGGATCCCATTGTTGGGGTTAGCTTCACAGGACTTTTTGACTTTTTTGTTCATGCCTTTGGGACTCCATGGCTAAAATGGTGGGAAGCGGGACGACCTGAGACAAAAGAAGGAAAGGATTTCAAACTCAAAGAAGCTACTTTTTTGAGTCGATGGAGGAAGATCGTCAACGATACAGTTTGGGAGTATTGTGATAGACATAATATTCGCCGTCCAAGTCGTTGTACAACAGTTCAACCTGCGGGTACAAAAAGTCTTCTAACAGGGGCTTCGCCAGGTTGGCATCCTCCAAAAGCTCAGCGTTTTATCAGAAGAATTACTTTTAGGAAGAACGATCCAGTCGCATTAGCTTGCATGGATTATGGATACACAATCGTCCCTTCTCAGTCAGATAAAGATGAAAATGGAAAACTACTAGACAATCCATTTGATCCAAAATGTACTGAGTGGCTAGTTGAAATACCTACTGAGGTAAGTTGGGCAAACATTCCTGGTGCGGATGAAATAGATATCAATAACTTCTCAGCTCTTGCACAATTTGATTTTTATATGCAAGTTCAAACAAACTACACAGACCACAACACCTCTGCCACTATTGAATTCAGAGAAAATGAGATAGAGGGTTTAGCTAAAGCTCTTTATAGCTCAATCAATGAAAATAAAGGTTATATTTCAGCGGCATTGCTAGCAAGGTTTGATGCAAATGCAACCTTCCCCAGACTTCCTTTTGAACCTATTGATGAAGAATGCTACACAAAAATGCAATCAGAGGTCATAAAAAGAAGAGACACTTGTGATTTCTTTGAAGCTCTTAGTCGATATGATCAAGGGGAGCTTACTGAAGCAGGTCCAGCAGGTTGCGATTCTGATAAATGCTTACTCCCACTGGCCAAACCGTCTTAATAGCAGTCATTCAATCTTGAGTGAAGGTCTTTTCTTATCATCCGAAGGACGTTGCTTAACAAATAAAATAAGTTTAGTTTTTCAAAGAAGTTTTAAAGATAATTGTCCAAATTAGAAAATTTGGCTAATTATTAAACAGGTATTGTGTTCCTCAAAATTTCAATGACTACGACTAATAAACCATTAAATATTGGTAGTAAGAGTACTAATGATGCACTTATAGATCAATTGAGAGCTTGTAAAAACACAGATGAAATTCTGAAATTCGAGAAATGGTTCAATTCCAATATTGAATCTGACAAACTTTATAAAAGAATTTGTGAACTATTAAAAAATAGAAGTATATCTAGAGCATTAGGTTCAAAATGGCTCCTAACACTTATTGAAGATAGAGAAAATACAATAACTAACTTGTCGATAGAATAATTTTTTATTTTAGGTCTACTAATTCAAGATTAATTTTACACTCCTCTCAATTTAAAAAGGAAATGGTCCTGATGCCCCACTTGAAGCAGTAAAGCCGGAGAGAGCCCAAATACCAAAGGAGAACAGTGCGCATCCAATAAAGAACATCAAGTGAGCTACATAACGGTATTTCTCTTTTTGACTAATACCACCCTCCATTGGGAGGTCTCCAAGGAAACGAGATTGTGGGCTCTTGTTGCTTGCCATGAATGTGATTTACCAATGTTTGAAATTATTGCACAAATAATCTCATTGACATTTGTCCAAACAGAGAATCTATAGGTTCTGAAATTTTTAAAGGCTTAAAAGCATTAAATTTAAAACTGAATTAATAGCAAAAGCGATGAAATTGTCGTTTGAGCAATTTTTTTAAGATTCCTGAAGCTAATAAGGTAAAATCTTAAGTGGAGAGTTGGTCGAGTGGTTTATGGCTCTAGTCTTGAAAACTAGCATGGGGGCAACTCCATCGGGGGTTCGAATCCCCCACTCTCCGTTCTTTGTTGGGGAGTTTGGAGGTATTTAATTATACTTTTGCCCCTGCTATATGATAAAAAGACCCAAATATTAGATCAATTAGTCAAAAAATCTTAAAAATGTTTTATTTTTTCGACTACTTAGATAAGTAAATCAAATATTTAATGCATACAAGAATGCCATAATTCTCATGATTCTTTTATTTTTTCGTTAAGGTAATTCGAAAATAGGTTTAAAAGACTTTTAAGATACTGATCTGATATCAATCAAACCAACCTAGTAAATATTTGAGATTTACTAGGTTGACTTTCTTAAAAAGCCCACAAACCCATACCTTGCATAATTAATCAAAATGAAAGAAGAGCGTTACTTAAAAGACAGAGAAGCAATTGTAAGAGCTGATATTTGGAAAGAGATTACCTCTTCATGTAAAGGGCTCAGAACTGAGCTTGGGTATACAAATATTCAAATAGTTGAATTTCTAAAAGAAATAACAAAAACATTTGAAAGAGACCAACTCTGAATCCTGAACCTCAAAATAGAAATTCTGTCTAAACAATCTATTTTTCTATTGGTTTTAGAGATTCATCAACACTTTTTATTGCATTCGGAACACTATTTAAAGCAGACTTTAATCGCCAAAAGGATCCCCTAAAAATTGCACTTATATCACTCAAACTTTTTAGAAAGTAATTTGGATTTCTTTTATTAGCTCTATCGGCTATTAAGGAGGCCTTCCAAGGATTCCAAGAGGCAAAGTTAACTATTATTCTATAAGCACTTGGCCAAGGATTATTTGGCAACAAGATTTCTAAATTTCTTAAATAAATATCAGCTTCATAAGGTCTATTCGATAATATCTTCAAAAGCGATAAGGACCATAAAGATTCAACATTTTCAGGGTCTGAACTTATTTTGGATAATGCCTTATCTCTAACTATACTTTGATATTTCAAATGCCCATCAAGCATATGTTCTATTTCTATTTCATCAAAAATCAATTTAATACCTAATGGACCTTTCTCCATCCCCTTTGCTAGTTCAATAAATCTATTATGAAATTCATTTGGATTAAATGAACTTGATCTTCGCTTCCAAAGAGTATAGCTTCCTTCTTTTTCTCTAGGAAATTCTTGAACTTGTATAAAAAGAGAACTATCTCTAATCGCTTTGTCTAGAACTAGTGAATTACTTGGAACTGAGCCTTGATCTCCGTCTGCCAAAATAATCCAATTAGAATATTTAAGTACTGGTTCTATATGCAAAAGAGATTGCCCAAGTTGTCTGCCTAAAATATTTCCACCTTGCATTCTTCCAAAATAGCTTACATTATGCTGATTAATTTCAGGGGTGCTTGGAACAACAATAACTGTTTCTTTTTTATCGATAGTCTGATCAGATCTAACTATCGATAAAATATCTTTAACAGGATAATATTTACTTGAAATATTTTGTAAAGTGTTAAACTTATTAATAGAATTGGAAAATAGAAAACTTACAGCAGGAATAAATAATAAAATATAAGAGTTGAATTTAAAATAAGTATCCAGCCAATCACTCCACTTAGAAAATCCAAGAGCTAGCAATAAAATAATCAACGGTATGGTACATGCTATATATCTTTCATCCTTGTTAGGAATGAAAGTTGTAAAAGTCCAGCATGTTATTAAATTAAAATAAATCCATGTCCATTTATAATTATTCTCATTAAAAATATCAACTAATCTTGCTTGCGATCTAAAAGATCTTACATAGGTTAAAAATTCAAATAGTATTCCTGACAATCCAGAAAAGAAAATAATACTTCCAAACTGATTATCTAAATATGGGAAATACCAGAAAATACTTTTAAAACCTAAAATAGAAGGATCACCTTCTATCGCCGCCGATTCAAAAACAGCTCTATAAGTTCCACTTAATATCATTATCCAATTGTGAAAAAACCAAGGTAAAATTGCTAAAATATTGATAAGAACTAAGCATAAAAATTGTAATCGAAATTTTTTATCTCTTTTAAAAGAAAGCACAAAAACAAATAATAAGGAAGGTATGATAACTAATAAAGAACTTTGCTTAATCAATAAAGAAAAAGAGCATGCGAAAGTAGCAATTATCAATTGAATCCATTTACCTCCGATTGATTTATCACTCCACCTTCCTAGATGAAACAAATAAAATGTAATAGCGGAAATTAAAGGTAACTCCAATACATAATCAGTTCTTAGATTAAATAAGAAAGGAGAACATGCACTAATAAGAACACAAAAAAGTCCAAATTTTTTCCCACTCAAATAAAGTCCCCACGAAGCAATATTAAAGATAAAGAATCCATTCCAAAAACTTAAGGACCAGGCCGCCTGATGAGGAGCATCACCAGCAAAGGCAATTACGGCTCCATTGATTATTGAAGCCAAAGGAGGAATTTTTGGCGATTTATCTAGTAAAGAATTAAAGTCTGAAGCTCCATCTGCTCCCAAAAAAGAGAGTGCACGGGCATGGTCAAGGGCACTATTGAGATAGTCAGCCTGATCCCATGAAGGAGTAATGCTATATAAATTCCACCAAATACGATCAGTTATGGTGGAAAGAATCCATATAAATAAAATTGAAATCCAAAAAATATATTTAGAGTGATTAATATTTTTCTTAATAAGCATACTGGCTACTAACAGTCCAATGTTTCACTTGTTTTTTTATTAGTCACACTGTTTATCCCATTTGCGATAAGGCATAGTTTATTTCTAACATCATTTGCGATCAAGACATCAGTAAAGTCGGCACCTTCAATAATAACGTTTTCGAATTTTGCATTGTAAGCAAAAGCACCTTCTAATATGCTATTTGAAAGGTTTGCGCCATTAAGTATAGCTGCATCCATTGTTACATCTCTCATATTTGTATTACTTAGATTAGCGTTTTCAAGCTTTGCATCAAAAAAACTAGCCCCTTGAAGATCACTGCCTGAAAAATCAGAATCTTGGAGATCACTTAAATAGAAAGTCGCACCTTTCAAATCGATATTGGAGAAATCAGAACCTATCAAGGTTTGCTTTCCATAGTCCAAAGCTGAATAAGCTGGCAGAGGATAAAAGAAAAAAAGAACGGAGCTTACAAAAAAAAGAAGACGTTTAAACATAACTTTCTAATTGCTAATAATGATTATATTTTAATTCAAAAGGGTCTAACAGTTAAATATTGGATTTAATATAAATTATATATTAAAAGACAAATACTATAACCTCTCTTAAATCATAAAAACAAATCAAAATAAATTATTTACGTGCAAATTATTAAGAATCATCTAATAAAAAACATTTCATGCTAATTCTTTATTAAAGAAAGTAAAAACTATATAAATTAATCAATTTTTCCAACGGTCTATTAACTAACCCTATGATTTAATATAAATTTTACATATTAAAAAAATAATTCCATAAATCTACCAAATTCAAAATATACAACTTCCAAAAAATGATTGACAAGCCCTATGAAGTCATAATTATCGGTTCAGGTGCAACCGGGGGAATGGCAGCCTTAACAATGGCTAAGGCTGGAGTAAGAGTACTAGTAATAGAAAGAGGTCCTGAACTAGAGATCAAGCAGGCAAACGGAACAGAGCCTTGCAATATGATTCGGAGACTTTTAGGGGTAACAACTGGAAATTATCAAAATCAACCTCAGCATCCAGGGTTCTGGAAATCAAATCCCTTACTGTACGCAAACAAAAAAGCAAATCCTTATTCACACCCGCCAAAAGCCCCATTCATGTGGACGCAAGGCAATCAAGTTGGTGGAAGGAGCCTTACTTGGGGAGGGATAACCTTAAGATTATCTGACGAAGATTTTGAAGCCTCAAAAGAAAAAGAATACAATCTCGAATGGCCTATTAGTTACAAAGATCTTGAGTCACATTATTCGGAAATAGAGAGTTTTCTAAAAATATACGGCAACAAAGACGATCTCAATCAACTACCTAATGGTGAATATATTGGCAAACTTCCATTTACAGAAAGTGAATCAAGATTTGCCTCCAATATAAAAGAAAATTTAAATCTTCCCTTTATACATTCCAGAGGGTTTGGACCAAATGAAGATAAAACGAAATGGCCCAGATATAGCAGTTTAGGCAGCACATTAAAAGAAGCCGCTAGGCTAGGTAAAATAGAAATACTTTCAAATCATATTGTAGATAAATTAGTTTTGAATAAGGATAGGAAGTCTGCAAAAAGTGTTATTGTAGTAAACCAAAAAAATGGAGAGAGAAGTGAATTAGAAAGTAAATTAATAATACTATGTTCATCAACAATCCAAACAATTAGAATTCTATTAAGTTCCGAAGAAAGTAATAATTCAAATGGTCTAATTGACCCCTCTAATTCATTAGGAATGAACTTAATGGATCATATATCAACCTGTAGGTTTTTCACTGTCCCTATCGATAAGAATTTCAATGATTATTCAGATAAAAATAATAATCATCTTTTAACAGGAGCAGGTAGCTTCTTTATTCCCATCGGTAGAGACAGCTCAACTAAAAAAAACTTTGTTGGTGGATATGGCATCTGGGGAGGAATAGATAGATTTGAACCACCAGAAGTTTTTAAGAAATATAAAAACACAAAAACTGGGTTCCTTATTGGTCATGGAGAAGTACTCCCAAATCAAAAAAACACTGTTTCTCTCTCAAATACCAATGATCTATATGGTATTTCCATACCGCACATATCAATAGTTTGGCGTGAAAATGAGAAACGAATGGTTTCAGAAATGAACAGAATGATTGAACTTATTATTAATTCTGGTAATGGCAAAATTATTCCAGTGAATGAGATTCTCAATATTCCATTTACCAAACAAATTTTAAGCAAATCAGTTGCTATTAAAAGCGATGCTCCACCCCCTGGTTACTACATACATGAGGTAGGAGGAGCACCAATGGGAAATGACAAAGGAAATAGTGTTTTAGACAACTGGAATCGTCTATGGGAATGCAACAATGTATTAGTAGTTGATGGAGCTTGCTGGCCTACTTCATCTTGGCAAAGCCCAACATTAACAATGATGGCAATAACTAAGAGAGCTTGCGAAAAGGCAATTAGAGACTTTAAAGGTTAAAAATATCATTTAAGTATCTTTCAGTAACAGCCCTATCATCAGAACCATTTTGAAAGAGAAAATTAGCGATGGCTGAGCTAATAAGCTTGGATTGATCCCAATTCTCATTCCCACATATAAAATCCTTCATACCTACATAAAGAGCTTCAGGCACCTCAGCTTCAAGACTTATAGACATTAGGTCCAAGTCATTTTCACAGCATCTAACCTCATCAGTTTTCATCTCATCAATACGAGTTTCAATTTGATTAAACTCCATTTCCTTTCTTAAAAGCTCGAACTCAATGAAATAAGGATCTTAAATTTTCTATAAAACGTCAAAGATAAAGAAAACCTGAACCGAAAATCCGAGACAGAGATAGACTCACCTTATATCAATACTTCTTGAAGGTTCATTTGAAATAAATTAGTTTTCTTTGCGTAAAGTATCTAAGTGTAAATTACTATTAAAGTATCTATTGAATCCCACAAGTCCATCACGAAAACTAGAGTTTTAGTTTTTTTTAGTGGAAAACTCTTCACTAGTTGTGGAAATCACTTGGGGAAAAGAGCTGAAACTAAACATTAAAAAAATGTATAAATAACGAGTCCCTTGCGTCACAAGCAAGAAAGAGACAAATGATTCTCTAATTTAAACCTATTTTTTTTAGATTTGGCTTTTGTTTAAAGAGGGAAGCGTGACAGGTCCTAAAGGATGCTTTGCATGTGGATAAGGAAAATGTTCATGCTCGTGATTATGCTCTTTGTTTTCTCGGCGAATGTCTAGACAACCTTCAACATGATCATGATGACTGATCTGCTCATATCCAACCTCGCTTTCAAAACCTAATAAATTAGAACGATATTTACATAAAGCACAGTTCATAAAATTCTCACCATCAAAAACTTCTTGAATTCTTTCCATAAAAGTATCAATGACTAAATCTTGGTCTGATAAGTAACTTGCGTTTAGAAACTTCACATCAGGATTATCATTTGCAACTCTCATAGAATGTTCTCTAACGCGACTGACTAAAACTCCAGAAAAAAGAAAATAAGGTAAGAGAATTACTCTTTTAAAACCTAATTTGAGAGCATGTCTCAAGCCAGGATCAACGAGGGGAAATGTTACTCCTGAAAAAACAGTTTCTCCCCATCCAAAACCAAATCCCTCAACAAGCATCCTTGTAATCTTACACACATTTGAATTAGCATCTGGATCGGACGATCCCCTACCTGCTACGACAAGTAATGTTTCATGAAGAGGAAATATTGGATTACTATCAATTGTTTCTTTGATTCTTGCTCCTGCTGCTCCAATCATCAAAGAATTCAAACCAAGCTCCCTGCCATATTGAATTAGAAGTCCATTATCAGCGGAGTATTTATTCAAAACCGCAGGGATATCATTTTTAGTATGCCCGGCAGCAAATAACATAGCTGGTAAAGCAATCACTCTCTCAACTCCCAAATCCCTAAGCTGATCTAGGGCCTCACTAATTATTGGTCGATTAAATTCTAGAAAACCGAATTCAACTGGGATATCAGGTATTCTAGATTTTATTTTATTTACTACATTTATAAACTCTTTTACTGCTTGGGGATCTCTACTACCATGTCCGCATAACAAAATTCCAATATTAGATGGATATTTATAGTTAATTGATGCAGGGGGAATCAAAATGTTTTAGCCAATAATCTACTTTAATTGAATATAGTTTTATAAAATACCAACTTAAGAAATTCATTATAGAAAAAGGAGCAGATTATTAGAAATTCGATATCACTACAAAATCAAAATTCCAATGATAGTGATGTCCTTGGGGTTTTTGAAGCTGTAAACTCAGAATTTTTCCAATCACTGAGATCATCCCAACAAACTTCCAGTCCATTTTTAGTATCTAGTGGAGGAACCACAAGTAGAGCCGCCGCAGATAAACATTGGATTTTAGACCTAAGAAAAAACTACCAAAATATATCTTTCGATTTAAACAAAAAGCATGTAGAAATTGAAGCCGGGGTAACGATGGGAAAATTATGCTCTTTTCTAGAAAAGCATAAAAGAAGTTTTCCAATTGGTTTGTCTGGAAATACAGGAATGGGATATATCTTGACCGGTGGAATAAGTCCACTCAGTAGGAGCAAAGGATTAGCAATTGATCAAATCATAGAGATTAAGGGTTTTTGGGGAAGTGGAAAAGAGTTTCATTTACTACGACCAAATACCAAAATTGAGTCGACTAATGAATGGAAAGCCCTTTGCGGAGCAGCTATATTTCTTGGCATAATCACACAGGTAAAGTTAAAGACTCAGCCATTAAGACCACTATTAAGCTGGACAGCAAATCTTTCATTTTCTCAGCTATCTGAATGTATTAATCAAGCCGAAAGTTGGCCTAATTCTCTTAGCCTTCAATGGATATATGGAGACGATATTTTTGCTCATGCAATTGGTGAAATTAAAAATACTGATGATGAATCCGTCTTGATTAAATTATTAGAAAAATTGCCATTCTCTCGAAATAGAATCATTAATAAATTCAACAATATGAAGTCTTTACCTAATTTAAGCTTTGGAAATAATAATAATTATAATAATTCAAATCATTCTGAAGTGCTTGGGTTATTAGGCCCTGCTTGGCAAGAAAAAAATCAACAAGTATTAAAAATCCTTAAAGAATTAATAAATAAAAGGCCGAACAAAAGTTGTTATATAGCTTCTCAACAATTAGGAGGTTTAACACATTTAAATGATCTTGACACTTCTTTTATTCATCGTGATGCAATCTGGAAACCTTGGATTAACGGTGCTTGGGAAGCCCACAATCAAGCGAAGAGAAAAAGAACTCTGGAATGGATGACAGAGTGTTGGAATAATCTAGAATTCATATGCCCTGGGGTTCATCTTGCGCAAATACACCCACATTTAGAATGGCATAAAAAAGAATTATCATCCGCATTCGAAGATTGGCTCCCAAACTTAGAAGAGCTCAAAGCCATTCATGATCCAAGAAATATAATGCCACCATTAAAATAGTCAATTTTTTCAACCAAAAGCTTATCCCTGAAAAATCCAAAAAAGTTAAACACTCAGGCTTACACGTTGATAACAGAACCACAACCATTGTTGAAATAATAAGTTTCTATGTGATCGCCATGAAGTATTTGATTTGGTCAAATCAAAATTTTCTGGAGGAGGTACATCGCCTCTTTTCTTATCCCTTTCCATCTCAGATTTTAATCTATCAACGTTATATTCAGGATGTCCTAAATGCATTAATTGCCTCTGGTCAGGTGTTTCAAAAATTGTGTAGCCTACTTTTTCTCCATGAGCCAATAATCTTAGCTTGCCTTTTTGTTCTGCTTTTTCCATTTCGATATCTGGTAAACCAGCATGCCTACTTTGGGGACAGAAGAACTCATCATCCTGTGTTCCCATTAAAGAATGGCTAGGTACAAGACTTCTCATTGGATATACACCAAAAAGCTTTTTATTAAAATTTTCTTTCTCAACTCCAGCCATATAAGCCATTGCAAAACCAGCCCAACACAATCCTAGGGTACTTGCACATTTTAATTTTGCTTCCTCAATTAGATTTACTAATTCCTTCCAATAATGAACTTCTTCAAACGGAAGGTGCTCAACAGGTGCTCCAGTAATAATCAACCCATCAAGAGGAGTGGGAGACATTGCCTCCTCCCAATGAACATATAAGTTTTTCAGATGTTCTAGATCCCAAGTCCTATATGAATGGGATTTCAATCTTATCCATATAGGTTCTATTTGTAGAGGAGACAGTCCTAAAGGGTGCAATAAATTAAATTCATATTGTTTTCCCAAAGGCATAATATTTAATATCCCAATCCTAAGAGGTCTAATATCCTGTCTTTCTGCTAATTCAGGCTCAATCCATGAAATATGATTTTTTTCTATCGATGAAATTTTATGATAACTACGAGGAAGTATTAAAGCCATATCTATATACCTCCTTGGAAAATTAAATTAAATTTAGAGCCTGCTCGAAATCCTCTAAGATATCATCAATATGTTCTATACCAACAGACACTCTTACCATAGTTGGAGTAACACCTGCGGACAACTGTTCTTCTGGGGATAGTTGTTGATGAGTTGTTGAAGCAGGATGAATTACTAATGTTTTTGCATCGCCTACATTTGCTAGATGACTAGAAAGTTTTAAAGAGTTTATAAACTTCACAGCATCATCAAAGCCACCTTTCAGAGAGAAAATCAACATAGAACCTTTTCCTCTATTGGTCATATAATTAGAGGCTCTTGAATGGTATTTGTCCGATGGTAATCCTGGATAACTAACATTATCAACTTTCGAATGATCGTCTAACCACTTAGCCAATGCAAGTGCATTAGAGCAATGTCTTTCTATTCTTAAACTTAAAGTTTCTAATCCTTGAAGTAATAAAAAAGAATTAAAAGGACTAATCGCAGGGCCCCAATCTCGTAACCCCTCTAGCCTAGCTCTCAAAGCAAAAGCAATGTTTCGATCTGCAGGGACTCCAAGCATTCCACAAATATCACTCCCAAATCCAAAAGCATCCCAATGAACTAAACCATGATAAGCCGCGCTTGGTTGACTCATTAAAGGATATTTTCCATTTCCCCAATCAAAAGTTCCTGCATCAACGATTACCCCTCCAAGACTTGTTCCATGTCCTCCTATCCATTTTGTAGCACTTTGAACAACCACATCTGCTCCATGTTCAATAGGACGAATTAAAGCTCCAGCAGCACCAAGAGTGTTATCTACAATTAAAGGGATATTTTTCGATTTAGCTAATTTCGATAGTCCCTCAAAATCAGGGATGTTAAACCTAGGATTACCCATTGACTCTACATAAATTGCTTTTGTAGATGAATCAATTTGTTCTTCAAAGCTTTCTGCATCATCACCATCAGCAAACTTGACATTGATTCCTAATCGTGGAAATTGAACTTTGAATTGGTTATAGCTGCCACCATACAAAAACGATGTTGATACGAAGCTGTCTCCTGCAGTAAGGAAGTTTGTAATCGCAATGAATTGTGCAGACTGTCCTGATGCTGTTGCTAAAGCAGCTACTCCTCCTTCAAGTGCTGCAATTCTTTTTTCGAAAACATCCGTTGTAGGATTCATCAAGCGCGTATAAATATTTCCAAATTCCTTCAAACCAAATAAATTTGCTCCATGATCTACATCGTTAAAAACATATGAACTTGTCTGATAAATAGGAACCGCTCTAGAATTGGTAACAGGATCTGGTACTTGACCTGCATGCAATTGAAGAGTTTCAAAACGTTGGGAAGTCAAAGAATTAATTATCTCTATTTTCTTTTTAGCCACATAAGTTCAGAATTGGCTATTAATTTATCCAATCATTAGGAGGTAAAGATTTATCTGACTCAGCTAGAGATGGTAAATTCTCTTTTATAAATGATAAAAGCTTTTCATTGACTTTCTTACGGAATTCAAGAACGTTATCTTTATCAATAATTTGATAGTCTTGATTGCTCTCAAAATCACCATCTCTAAGAGATCTCCAACTAGAGTTTTTACCACTAGATTTGGCATTAGCCAAAGCCCCTTGGAAATCAAATTGCTTTGTAATAACTGATTCTTTGTAGATTTCTAAAGCTGTTTTGACCAAGTTCTCTCTAATTGGGCCGATTAATTTAGCCTTAATTGTATCCGGCAAGCCTAAAACTGGTTCGAAATAATCAATTACTCGAAGTTCCTCCTCTAGAAAAATAGGCCAAACCCCTCTCATGCCATCGTCTAAATTTTCATTCAACTCAAAATCATTCATTTCATTCAGGAAAAACTGAATCCAGCAATAATATGACTTTTCCTTGAGAGGTTTTTTAACTGAAACTTTGCTTTTAGAAATTTCAGGCAATAAAGATTCTGCTTTTCTTAGAAACAACCTATCTTCTCTCTCTAGATTTATAGAGCCCCACCTTTGTCTGTAATCCCATAACTCAATATATTTGTACAAATCTTCCTGATTCCAACCTAATTGTTTAAGCTCATCGGCTCTATGGGTTAATTCCTTTGCCACAAGAAAAAATAAATATCGATTTTACTTTAGTGATAAGTTGGATTATGTGAAACCCTAAACAATATTTTGTACATCGGAGACAAAATTTGAGTTTGAAGAAATCCCAATTCCATGAAGTGAATTTGACAAAGTAGGAATTTGAGTAATGAAACTAGAAAGCAATCGATATTGAACCTCTGCTCTATATAGATTGTGAGTTTGATATTTTACTTTGAAGTACCTATTTGATTGTAAAAAGTCATTCAGGAATCTAATAATTAATTCAACAATTATCAAATAAATAAATTCGAGAAGGAGTCCAAAACCGTAATCACCATTTTTATTAGAAGTTGAGAAATAACCTTTGAGAAAATAGTTACAATAATCAACATCAAAAGATACATTCTCTATATTATCTGGATCCTCGCCAGCAATATTACAAATGGATCGAATACAATCAGCCAAATCAGTAGGTAAACAACCAGAAGATACAGTATCTAGATCAATTAAAGAAACAACATATTTATATTGAATATCAAAAAGAAAATTACTTAACTTAGGATCACCATGAATTAAACAATGTTGTATTGATTTTTTATTTAAAGATCCTAATAAAGATTCAACATATAAGATATGATTAGATAAACTATCAATTAAGTTTTGAACTCTTTTATTTACATTATCGTCTAATTTAATAAAGTTAAAATCTTTAATAGTCATATTCAGTTGATCAATATATTTTTTTGTATCATGAAAATCTTTAATAGTATTTTCTAATTTTGCAAGGTCAATATCTAAGCATGATGCATGAAACTTAGCAAGACCAAGACCAGTTTGATAAGCCATTTTATTATCTTCTAATATATCAAAGCTAAGAGTGTCATCTATATATTCCATAGCTCGCCAAAAACCTGTACAAAAAGGAAATACAAAAAGGTTATTAGAATTACACTTAATTAAACATGGAACTTCCCATCTTTGATTACTAGATTTAAGATAATTTCCTTTAATTTTATTTTTAATATGATTAGTTATTAATTTATGATTCATATTAACTTTCTCATAGGATTCAAATATATTACTAAGACACTGTAAAACAAATTTAGACTTTTTCCCATTAATTAGATGTTCAATAATATACGTTTTATTTATAAGGCCAGAATCTATAAAATCTATATTTAAAAGTTTACTATTATCAAAAAAATTTGAAGTAATCAAACTTATTTTTTCAAAATCCATAGGGTTTATTTTATAGATTAGATTCTAATAAATAGGTCTCCATGTAATCAATAACTTTATTATAAATCGGCATATTTTGTGCTCCTAGTGGATTATCAAAGCCAATCTCATTAAATTCAAAAAATAATTTATCTTCATCAGTTAGTGACTTTGTTACAAAATCTACAGAAGTTTTTAAATGGAAATTATCTAGTGCTTCAGATATTTTCTTGCTTTTTAATGACTTAACAGATTCTTGACAATAGTTAGCTAATTCACGGCTACTTGACATAACATTATAAATACAATTTTTTATCTCAACAGGTCCCAATATACACATATATAAAAGATTAATCATTGAGGAATTATTCAAGGGTATTGAATACTTTCTTAAAATATTTGGCCAATAATTTAAAGAGTTTATTCCTTCTAAAGCTCCACGTTTAAGACCAGATCTTTCGCACCATTCTATAAATTCATCTACACCTTTTGGACATCTTTTATACTCAATCATCTTCTCAGCCAGGACTTGACCAGCTTGAAAATTCCTAGTTGGGTTACCACTTACAGGCAACATCATGCTCCCTCTCACATCCGCAACCATAGCTTTCAGTTGAGTAAAAGTATGATCTCTAACCTGAACAAAATCTCCATCCTTAATATAGGAGGCCTCTATGCGTTGGACGCTATATCCAAGTTCGGTAATAGGAAAAGGTTGTTTAGAATATAAGTCCTCCCTATCTGTTCGACTCATTGAAACGTAGGCAGCCTGATCTAGGCATTGATCTAATAATAGAGTTAATAAAGTTGGTAGCAATCCAGGATTATTCTTATGAAAAGTATGACCAAAACCCGCAAAGATTGAAGATATATTTTTAGCAGCTTTAATGTATTGACCTTCAACATTATGTATACCTGCAGAAACTTGAATATTTGGTGAAATTTTATTTAATAATTTTGCACCTAATATTGCATTCATAGCGTCTGGATGACAAAAATTAGCAGTAAAACTATCTAATGGATTTCGAAGAGCTCCGTGTCGATGAAACCCTGAAAAGAAAGCTAGTTTATTTAATTTTTCGCACAACACAAAAGATTCGTTCAAATTATGATCATGGCAAAATGATCCAACCAAGCATGCAATTAAAACATTATCTCGATTCAGCTCTTTTTTGAGCTTGAATGCTAAATCAAGGTCAGTTATTATATGTTTACTATTTGAACTCAAAACAACTAATTCACAGTTAATCAATAAATCCTTAAGAGTATTATATCTGCCTGATTTATCTTCATTTGAAATTGCCATAGATTCAATTTTATTTTTTATACCGTTATCCATTTCAGAGAGATCAATATCAGAAAAAGCTCCAAAAAGTTCTCTACCGTCTCTTGGGGCTAGAAGAATGTTGAAGCCTTCATTTTGCAACGCACAGTTATAGGCAAGAGAGGCAGGGTATAAGCCGACACTGTAAAATCCGACTTTTCCATTCAAAACCTCTCTAATTCTTATGGCTAAAGTCTCACTTGAATAAGGCTCAGCAAAAAAGCTATTACTTAAATTCTTATCAAACACAGTTTATTTTCATTCAATTACATTATATACAATAATTAGAAACTTTTAAAAATAGTTTTTACTATACTGAATATATCTCTATATAATTATTTAAGAACAATAACTATCAAGAAAGTGTATCTTCATTTGAACTAGAGTAAACTAATATTTAAAGGCTTCTTTTATGAAAATATTTAAGATGAAAGAAGAAGTTATTAACACTATAATAAACGAACAAAATATTCTAATAGTTCAGGATCTTGACGGCGTTTGTATTCCACTAGTTCAAGACCCACTTCAAAGAGAGATCAACAAAGAATATGTGAAGGACGTTTCAAGATTAAGAGAGAAGTTTGCAGTTCTAACCTGCGGGGAGCATGAAGGCAAAAGAGGCGTTAATCGCTTAGTAGAAAAGGCACTTGATTCGAAAAAAACTGCAAAAGAAAATGGCTTTTACTTACCTGGCCTTGCAGCGTGTGGAGTTGAGTATCAAGATAGATTTAGTAATTTATCCTATCCAGGGCTCAAAGATAATGAGATTAACTTTTTAGCAGAAGTTCCAAAGATGATGAGATCAATGTTAACTAATGAATTAAAAAAATTCTTACCAAACCTTTCAAATGAGAAAAGAAATAAATTAATTGATGTGGCTGTATGTGATACACGCTTTACACCTACTTTAAATTTTAATGAAATCTTTAGCTACGTTAAAAATGATTTTCAAAAAGTTAAAGATTTGCAATTGATTATGGGAAAAATAATGAATGATTTGCTAGAAGAATCTAAAAATTTTGGCTTAGATAATTCTTTTTATCTGCATTTGATGCCTAATCTAGGAATAAGAGATGGCAGAGAAATAATGAAATATTCAACTCAAAATGAATTTGGAACAACAGATATCCAGTTCATTATCAAGGGTGCAATAAAAGAAGCAGGCCTTTTATTTCTATTAAATAAATACATAGCAAATAAAACTGGCGTTTATCCATTCGGTGAAAACTTCAATGTCAGGAATGCTCCAAAGACACATGCTCAATTAATAAAGCTATGCAGAGATAAAATACCGCACGAACAAATGCCACTTCTAGTAGGTGTTGGCGATACGGTAACCTCGGTTAAAGATAATAAAGATAATTCTTGGTTAAGAGGTGGAAGTGATCGAGGTTTCTTAACATTGATCCAAAGGTTGGGAGAATCATATAAGAAAGATAATCAAGTTGTATTTGTTAACAGCTGCAACGAGCAGGTATTAAGACCAAGAATAAATGGAACTGATATGAAAGGAGTTAGTGATCCTAATGATGATTTAAAATTCAATATGATTATTAATGATGGACCAAAAGAATATATTGAGTGGTTTAAACAATTAGCTAGTAACTTTTAGCTTATTAGTAAAAATTTTTTAAAATTCGCACTTAAATAAATATTTTAACTATAATGACATTTGATGCTTTTCATATATAGATCTTTATGGAGATAACTAAAAAAAAATTCCCAAAAATCAAGAGAGACTGTCTTGATACTTTGCAAATAAACATAGGTTATAAATGTAATCAAGCCTGCAGTCATTGTCACGTTGATTCTAGTCCAAGCAGAACAGAAATGATGAGCGATGATATTATAAAACTCATACCTAAAGTTATCAAAGCTAACAAAATTAAGCTTCTAGATATTACCGGAGGAGCCCCCGAGCTTCATCCTAAATTCAAACAATTAGTAATAGAAGTACGTAGTCTTAATGTTGAAGTAATGGACAGATGTAATTTAACAATCCTTAAAGAGCCGGGTTACGAAAGTTTAGCAGGTTTTTTAGCATCAAATAAAGTACAAATAACTGCATCACTTCCTTGTTATCTAGAGGGCAATGTAGACAAACAACGAGGAAAAGGTGTTTTTGAAAAAAGTATATTAGCTCTTAAACAGCTTAACAATTTAGGTTACGGCATAAAAGATAAAGGTCTGCTTTTGAATCTAGTCTATAATCCAAGTACTCCACAACTTCCACCATCTCAAAAAGAGCTAGAAGATACTTATAGACGCGAACTAAAAGAAAGGTATGGTATTTTTTTCTCGAATTTATATGTTTTAGCGAATATGCCAATTAATAGATATGAGAACTATTTAAAGATAATTGGAAAACTAGAAGAGTATAATAAATTACTCAAAGATAATCATAATCCAGGAAATATTAATTCAGTAATGTGTAGATCAACTCTTAGTGTTGATTGGAAAGGTTATTTATATGATTGTGATTTCAACCAACAACTTGGGATGAAGAGAAATGGTAACGTGAAGCATTTGAATGATCTATTGATTCCACTTGTCTCTTTAAAGAATAATCCTATTTCAATAGGGAATCATTGTTTTGGATGTACTGCTGGAGCGGGTTCAAGTTGTGGTGGAGAATTAACTTAAAAAAAAAGGTTTATTTGTTAGAACACTTGGGACATAATGCTCTCACGTTTAACGATG
>OBOA01000003.1_pt1 | contig 43516 bp, 42 predicted proteins | sample 1535281 | NCBI WGS metagenome assembly OBOA01 (sample SAMEA3275639, study PRJEB22092) | marine metagenome | biome: 01000035; feature: 00002223; material: Deep Chlorophyll Maximum | collected 2014-06-19T13:00:00+00 | depth 75 m
TGGCTCAATATTATGCCATTTTGAAATAGCATTTCTCACTTCAAAATAACTTCTATCGGGATAAGATCTTATAGACCTATTTTTTATACTATTAATAAGATAATTATTTAATTTTTTAGGTAATTTAAAAGGTACTATTGATGCACTTGCATCGATTATATTTTCTGTAGACAGTCCTAATTTTCTTGCTTCTTTTTCAATATTACCTCCATGATTTTCAAAGTTTATGTTCATTATATTTGAGACAATCTTAGTCTTAGTTTAAAATATAATCATAAAAATTTATTTAATTCCTTTTGTATTTTACTTCCATGGTTCTTCGGAACCGATGGCCTCTTTAATATTTCGGAATCCATGTTTTTCCATTTGCTGGATTAATCCATCTAGTATGTCTGGAACTAAATTTGGTCCCTCAAATATCCACCCAGTATAAATCTGAACCAGTGATGCACCAGCTGTAATTCTTTCCCATGCCGCTCTTGCTGAATGAATTCCACCCACACCAATCAGAGGTAAATCATTATCAGTACTTCTTCTTAGTCTCCGAATAACTTCTAGTCCTCTTTTTTGTAAGGGTAGACCACTTAATCCTCCATTTTCTTGTCCTAGAGTATTACCAGTTTTGATTTTCAGATTTTTTAAATCAAATCGATCTAAGCTTGTATTGATTGCAATAATTCCATCGATGCCATTTTCCATCGCAACTCTTGCAATTTCATCAATTGCTTCATTGGAAAGATCTGGGGCAATTTTTACAAGCAAAGGAGGACAATTGGGTAAATCTTTAAGCGTGCTTATTAATTTTTTTATTTGTTTTGTTCCTTGTAATGAACGAAGGCCTGGGGTATTAGGTGAACTAACATTAATTACTGCATAGTCTGATAAAGGAGCCAGTAGTTTTAGAGATAAAGAATAGTCTTTATGGGCTTCATCGAGTGGAGTGATTTTTGACTTTCCTAAATTTATTCCTAGGACACAAGGTCTATTCCCTGGTGCAAGGATTTTCTGTTTTTCTATTGTTTTCAAAAAATTCTCTGCTCCTTGGTTATTGAATCCCATTCGATTCAGCGCAGCTTTCTCTTTTGCAATTCTGAAAAGTCTAGGTTTTGGATTGCCTTCTTGGGCATGCCAAGTAATAGTTCCCAATTCGGCGAAACCAAATCCAAAATAATTCCAAAGACCTGCTCCTACGCCATTCTTGTCAAATCCAGCAGCAAGTCCCACAGGATTTTTAAAGTGAGAGCCAAAAACAATTTGATTTAAGCTTGAATTGTTTCTTTGAAAATCACTTGATGCTTTTAAAAGGATATTAGAAATTAATGGAAAGTTTCTATTTAATGATGCGAATTTAATTGCATTAAGGGCTGAATTAGTAAGTATTTCTGCATCAATACCCTCGTCTTGAGATAGAAGCTGACCGAGGAGAATGTTGTATAAGTCGTTTTTTTTAGTTGTTGGCAAAATCTTTTAGTTGTATTTTCCTACCTTTAGAAAAAGCTACCGCAATTGCATCGACTCTGTCATTATCCTTTTCTCCGCTATGACCTTTGACATATTGAAGTTTGATTTTTGGTAGCTCAGGATTGTCAAGAGCTTTCCATAAATCTTGATTGAGAACTGGTTTGCCAGATGCAGTTTTCCAGCCTTTCTTTTTCCAATTTGGCATCCATTTTTCCATTCCATCAATTAAATATTTGCTATCAGTTTTAATAGTTAGTGAAGGGTCAAATTTTATGTTTTTTAATTTTTCTAGAACAAATAATGCAGCCTGTAATTCCATGCGATTATTTGTTGTCTCGGGGGAGTTTCCACCGAATTCAATCTCGCTTCCATCCTGGAATCTGATTAATGCTCCCCAGCCACCCGGACCAGGATTACCACTACATGCACCATCGGTTGCTGCAGCAATCGCTAATTTTTCTTCTTTAGACATAAAAAAACCGGTCTGAATAGACCGGTTTTATATAAGCAGAAAACAGGTGTTTTTCCAGTAACGATATTTATTTTAAAGTTACTTTTCCGCCAACAGCCTCAATTGCTTTCTTTAAAGCCTCAGCATCTTCTTTTGTTGCTCCTTCTTTTATTGTTTTTGGAGCAGCTTCAACTAAGGCTTTTGCTTCGCCAAGGCCTAAACCTGTGGCATTGCGAACTTCTTTAAGGACTTTGATTTTAGATGAAGCGTCAAAGCTTTCTAAAACAACCTCAAATTCAGTTTTTTCTTCAGCAGCATCAGCACCATCGCCACCAGCAGCAGCTCCTGGAGCGGCCATGACAACGCCGGCAGATGCGGCAGCAGATACACCAAAAGCTTCTTCTATTTGCTTAACAAGCTCTGAGGCTTCAAGTAAAGAGAGACTTTTTAATGAATCTAAGATTTCATCGGTTTTTGCAGACATGGTTTAAATCAGCAACTAAGTAAGTAGAAAACAAATTGTTAAAAAAGGAGGCTCAGCTCTCGCCGCTCTCAGAATGTTGTTTAAGAGACCTTGCAAGTCCAGAAGGAACCTCGTTGATACCAATAGCGATTTTGCTTGTTATGGAATTCAATGCACCAGCAATTTGTCCCATAAGTGCTTCCTTGCTAGGAAGTTTTGCAATCGCTTTGATTTCATCTTGAGATAAAAGTTTGCCTTCGAAAAGACCTCCTTTAGTCTCAGACTTTTGAGTTTCCTTTTGAAATGCTTGTACAGCTTTAACAGCACTGCCAACATCTCCTTTGATTAAAACAAAGGCGTTGGTTCCAGTAAGCAATGAATCCAAACCAGTCCAGGAATTTTTTCCTTTTATGGCTTGACGCATCAAGGTGTTTTTAGTGACCTTGCATACACCATCGCTTTGTTGCAATCTTGAGCGCAAGTCAGACATCTCTTTTGTGGATAAGCCCTTGTAATCAAGAACTAATGCCATTTCGGAATTGTCTAATAGATCCTCTATTTTTTTGACGATCTGCTTTTTGCTTTCCAGCGTGCGGCCCATAATAATTGGATCGAATCGGGGGAAGAACTGGACATGCGGCCATATTCCCTTATGGGAATCGAGGCCGCTAACGATTCAATCCAAAAAGATAAATCCTGCGTATTCCTCGGCGGGGTTTAAAGATTCTATTAAATAGAAGATTTAATAGATATCAGACCTGCTGTCTTTGGCTGGGCGCATGCCCTTGTGGCTATGCCACTTAGCTAATTTACAACAATAAGGGTCACTTTTCTTTCTGCAAGTCTTGTAATTCGTTTATATCTACTTCTACTGATGGTCCCATTGTAGATGTGATAAAGAAGCTTCTCCAAAATTTACCTTTTGCACCGCTTGGTTTATTTTTTTCTATTGTTGTTTGCAGCGTCTTCAGATTTTCAAGGAGTGCCTCTTCTGAAAAACTTGCTTTACCAAATCGAACGTGAACAATTCCTGCTTTGTCTGCTCTGAATTCAAGTTTTCCTGCTTTAAATTCTTTAATAGCTCCTTCTAAATCGGTCGTAACTGTTCCTGCTTTTGGATTAGGCATAAGCCCTCTAGGACCAAGCACTCTACCAAGTTTGGCTACCTTAGGCATCATATCTGGAGTTGAAATTAGAAGGTCAAAGTTCATTTCTCCTTTGTTGATTGAATCAACTAAATCTTCCTCTCCAGCCAGATCAGCGCCTGCTTTAGTTGCTTCATTCACTTTCTCACCGCGTGTTACAACCGCTATTCGTATTTTCTGACCGGTCCCACTTGGCAAGGCAACTGTTGTCCTTAGTTGCTGATCAGTATATTTTGGGTCAATACCGAGTCTTATATGAGCTTCAATAGTCTCATCGAATTTTGCATTGGCATTCTCCTTGACTAGCTTTATAGCTTCAATTGGAGAATATGAACGCTCTTCCACTTTGGAAAGTAACGTTGTCATCCTTTTAGAAAAATTTTTCATAATAAATTGGGGTGCATACGACTTTTAGTCTCCCCCTTGTAATAGAAGGTTTGGTGATTTTACGATTTAATTAGTCCTTTATGGAAACACCCATATTTTTGGCAGTTCCTTCAATAACTTTCATCGCTGATTCGATGCTGCTGCAATTGAGATCAGGAAGTTTTGTTTTAGCAATTTCCTCAAGTTGACTTGTACTAATCGAGCCAGCAGATCCTTTCGCTGACTCTCCTGAACCTTTTGCAATTCCTGCTGCTTTAGTTATCAAAACAGAAGCAGGAGGGGTTTTTGTTATGAAACTAAAACTTCTATCTTCGAAAACTGATATTTCTACAGGAATAACAAAGCCAGCTTTGTCTTGGGTGCGCGAATTGTATTCCTTACAAAATGCCATTATGTTTACCCCGTGTTGACCAAGCGCAGGCCCAACGGGAGGAGCAGGGTTGGCTTTGCCAGCCTGTAAGGCCAACTTGATCAGGGCTACTACTTTCTTTGCCATCGGCTGAAAATTGAACTAATGCGGAAAACCTGAAATTAATCAGATTAAATTATCTATTAAACTTAACTCCTAGACTGACCAGACAGCAAAAGGAAATTAAAAATCAATTTTGCTTAGTTATTTGAGAAAATTCAAGCTCAACTGGAGTTTCTCTACCAAAAATCGATAAAAGAGCCTTAAGTTTGTTTCGTTCTCCTGAAACTTCAATAACTTCTCCTTGGAAGTCTTTAAAAGGACCTGCAGTTACAACAATCTGATCACCTTCCTCTACATCCAATTTGACAACAGTTTTCTTTTCAGCTGCTCGTTTGAAAATCCTATTAACTTCTTGCCTGCTGAGAGGGCGAGGTTTTATGTGTCCGCGTGCTTTACCAGTAGCTCTGCGGTCCTCTGCACCAACAAAATTAATTACATTAGGAGTACTTCTTACAGCCATCATTGTGTCTTCATCTAAAACCATACGAACCAGCACATATCCAGGGAAAACTTTTTCTTCTGTAGTCTGCCTACTACCATCTTTTTTTAGCTTAACTGCTGGTGTTTGAGGGATTTCTATCTCTATTATTCTGTCACTGACACCAAGAGTTATGGCTCTTTGCTCAAGTGTCGCTTTTACCTTCTTTTCGCAACTTGAGGCAACCTGAATAGCGTACCAACGTGCAATATTTGTCTTGATTGATTGGTTTGCAAAAAATGATTGATCATCCTCAATTGCTTCTGATCTATCAATTATTTTTGAATCTTTAGCAGGGGTGGTTTCAATCTCTGACACTGGAAAAAATTGTGAGTGGTTTAAAAATTTAGGTTAGTCAACTCAGCGAAATATCTGAGTAGAGGCCCATCCATAAAAACGGCTTACAGCTGCGATTGATACTGCTGATAAAGTGACCATTAAAATCACGGCAACAGATTCGCTAAAAAGTTGTTGGCGTGAAGGCCATACAACAAGTTTCATTTCATCAATTGTAGAGGATAAAAAACTCTTTTTTAAGGCAGTCTTTTCCTTTTTTGTAGGAATTACCTTTTCTTGATCCTCTTTAGAGGTTGGACTTGTCACTTTGGGAAGACTAAAAGGAGGGTACTTTTAAAAAGAATGGCTATAAACCTAGACTAACTTATGTTTGAGAGATTAGTTATCTATTAAAAAAAGAAGTTTTTCTGAATCATCATCTTTAGTCTCAACCCTTATTGATTTTGCACCTTGAAAAGCCTCTTCTAAAATTTGTGTGGCCAGTGGGTTTTCTAATCTTCTTCTAATCACTCTTCTGAGCGGTCTAGCCCCGTATTCAGGTTCATAGCCTTCTTCAGCAAGAATTTTAATAGTATTTTCGTCAACATAAAGGTCTAAACCTTGGTGCTTTAGAAGCTTCTTTAATTCATCAAGTTGAAGTCGAACTATTTGCTCTAAGCTGTCAGGTTTAAGTGGGTTGAATTTTATTACTTCATCAATGCGGTTCAAAAATTCAGGTCGAAAATGTTTTGTTAGAGCTTCGTTGATTTTTTGATCTAATTCTTGTAAAAGAATATTTTTATTTGAATTTTCGCTTTGAAGTTGAAGTGAATTATTTAAGATTGCTTTGCTAGCAAGATTGCTTGTCATAACAATAACTGTATTTCTAAAATCTACTGTTCGACCTTGAGAATCGGTGAGTCTTCCATCATCTAATACCTGTAATAGGATGTTGAAAACTTCTTGATGAGCTTTTTCAATCTCATCAAGAAGCAAAACTGCATAAGGTCTTTTTCTAATTGCCTCTGTTAATTGACCACCTTCTTCGTAACCCACGTATCCAGGCGGTGCACCTAAGAGTCTTGAAACAGCATTCCTCTCCATATATTCACTCATATCAAGTCTCAACAAAGCGTCCTCTTCATCAAACAAAGAACTTGCTAGTGATTTAGCAAGTTCAGTTTTTCCAACACCTGTAGGGCCTAGAAAAAGAAAGGATCCAATGGGCCTTTTTATGTCCTGCATCCCAGCTCTTGCTCTGCGAATTGCTGCTGAGACTGCTTGAACAGCATTTAATTGGCCAATAACTTTTTTTCCTAAGTCTTGTTCTAACTTTAAAAGTTTCTGTCTTTCACCCGATACAACCTTTCTAACAGGAATTCCTGTCCATCTTGAGACAACATCAGCGATGTCTTCTGGGTTGACTTTGTCTTTTAGTAAGGAATTACCATACTCATTATCTTCTCGAATAGAAACTTCTATTTCTTCTATTCTTTCTTGTAATTGGTAGAGTTGGTCGTATTTAAGTCTTTCTACTTCTTCCATATCACCAGAGATTTCCACTTCTCTTATTAAATTTTTTAATTCTTTCAAGCTTATTTTTAGTTCTTGTAATTCAGCTGATTTATCAATCTGATCTTGCCATTTTTGTTTAATCTCAGCCAACTCAAAGAGTAGCAATTCTTTCTTTTCTTGAAGATTATTTATAGTCTCTAAAGTTGTATCTTTATCTGCATTTATTATTGATGACTCTAAATGATTAACCTGAGATTCTTTCTCTTCTATGATTTTTGGTTTTGATGCAGATTCTATTCTTACTTGAGCTGAAGCCTCGTCGATTAAGTCAATAGCTTTATCTGGTAGGCATCTATCACTTATATATCTATAGGCTAAACGATTTGCTGTAATTAGTGCTTCATCGGTAATAATTACGCCATGATGAACCTCGTAATTTTCTTTAAGTCCTTTTAAGATTTCCAAGCTTAAATCTAAGCTGGGTTCTTTGATTGATACTTGCTGAAATCGTCTACTTAGAGCGAGGTCTTTTTCGATCGTACGTCTATAATTATCTGGAGTAGTTGCACCAATGCATCTTAAGTCTCCGCTTGCTAATAATGGTTTTAATAGACTACCAGCATCAGTATTTGATCTGTCTTTGCTTACAATTGTGTGTAATTCATCTATAAATAGGATTACCCCTTTTTCGCTATTGTTGATTTCACTTAATAATGATCTAAAGCGTTCTTCAAATTGTCCTCGAAATTTAGCTCCAGCAATTAATGCACCGATATCAAGTGAAATTAGCCTTAGACCTTGAAGAGATTCAGGAAGTTCGTTATCTACAATTTTTTGAGCTAATAATTCTGCAATTGCTGTTTTTCCAACACCAGGAGCACCAATTAGTACTGGATTGTTTTTACCTCTTCTAGATAAAACTTTTGTAATAGCTTTTATTTCAGACTCTCTGCCAATCACAGGGTCTAATGTTCCGTTTTCAGCTTCAGTTGTAAGATCTTTGCAGTATAAATCTAAGGCACTTGGTGCCTCATTAAGGTTTAAAGGTTCTTGCTTTGATGTGATTTCTTCTTTAGAGAGAGGAGGAAGTGGCTCGGGTTTTGGATCTTTTGCAGTGGTTTCGGTAGGCATAAAAGACTGTGAATCTTTCTGTGGTCGATTTGTTATTGGTTTGTCTTGATTTCTTTTTGATTGTTTAAATGATTTCGGTGCTGGTAGTCGTCTCAATTCCGCTTCGAGAATTTCACTCGGTAGACCTGCTTGATAAAAAAGATCTTCTCCTAAGCGATTATCTCTTCCAATTGCGATGAGGATATGAGATATTTCTATTTGATTAGATCCCCATCGAGAGCGAAAATCATCAGCGACTTCAAGAAGAATTTCTAAGTCTTCTCCAATAAATAAATCTGGTTGGTTGTTTATTGGTAGTTCAGCGATAAAGTTTTCTAAGATTTCATTTAATTCTTTATGGTTTATGGGTAAGGAATTTGTATATTTTTGATATTTTTTATTTCTAAAAAGCACTTCAATAAGATGCTCAACATCTAAGTTCTTATGTCTCCATCTTCTGGCTGATTGTTCAGCTATTAATAAAAGACTCCAAGCTTCATCGCTAAACGAATCTGGTTCTGTAGTGAGACTTCCATTCATTTTTGATGACTTTTGATTCAAAGTGGTCATTTGCCTACTGAATTTTGGTTGAGAACTTTTTATCTATATGTGTATTCTCTTTTAAGACAAATTTGATTGATTAGGTCTTGGAAAGCAAGCTAGATTAGCAATTAAGGAACATATAGGAATAATGTAGTTCATAAGATCTAAAAATCATCTTAAATTCGTGGCTGACTCTCTAGAACTTGTAATTGATACCATTATGGCCCGAGAAGTGTTGGACTCACGTGGTAATCCAACAGTTGAGGCTGAAGTGCTTTTAGAAGGTGGTGCAATAGGACGTTCAATTGTCCCTAGTGGCGCAAGCACTGGAGCTCATGAAGCTCATGAATTAAGAGATGGTGGTAAGCGTTATCTGGGTAAAGGAGTCCTCAAGGCCGTTAATCACATAGAAGAAAATATTGCTCCCGCGCTATGCGGTCTGTCCTCTTTAGATCAAGCCACAGTTGATTCTGTAATGAAACAACTTGATGATACTGACAACAAATCAAATCTTGGAGCCAATTCAATTCTTGCTGTCAGTATGGCTACTGCAAGAGCCGCAGCAAATGGATTGGGATTACCTCTGTATAGGTACTTAGGAGGGCCAATGTCATCATTATTACCAGTTCCATTGATGAATGTCATTAATGGAGGAGAACATGCAGCAAATAATTTAGATTTTCAAGAATTTATGTTGGTTCCTCATGGCGCTGAAAGCTTCAGAGAAGCATTGAGAATGGGAGCTGAGGTCTTTCATACGCTTAAAGATTTATTGAGTCAGAAAGGTTTATCAACTGCTGTTGGTGATGAAGGGGGATTCGCTCCAAATCTTGAGAGTAATAAAGCAGCAGGCGATCTATTAATGCAAGCAATTGAACAGGCCGGATTTAAACCAGGAGAGCAAGTCTCTCTAGCTTTAGATGTTGCGAGTACGGAGTTTTATGAGGAGGGACAATATTGTTATGGTGGAAATTCTTATTCCAGCGAGCAAATGGTTGAGGAATTGGCTGGATTAGTTAATTCATTTCCAATTGTTTCTATTGAAGATGGATTAGCCGAAGATGATTGGGATGGTTGGAGCTTGCTTACGAAAAAGCTCGGCAAAAGTGTGCAATTAGTTGGAGATGATTTATTTGTTACCAACACACTTCGTTTGCAAAGAGGGATTGATGAAAATATTGCAAATTCAATATTAATTAAGGTGAATCAAATAGGTTCTCTGACTGAAACACTTGAAGCTATAGAGCTTGCATCAAGATCAAGTTATACAACTGTTATTAGTCATAGAAGTGGAGAAACTGAAGATACAACTATTGCTGATTTATCAGTAGCAACTAAATCTGGTCAAATCAAAACAGGTTCATTGAGTCGGAGTGAAAGAGTCGCGAAATATAATCAATTACTTCGTATTGAGGATGAGTTAGGCAGTCAAGCAACTTATGCTGGACTTGTTGGATTGGGACCAAGAGGAAGCTTGAAAGGGTGATTTAAATAAATTAGCGAGAGCCTCGTCTTCCTTGAAAATTATCAAGTCGATTTTCGTTTCTCATTTTGAATTGTAATGTGATCCAATTTAGAGCTATTGGAAACCCTGGGATTAATGGGATGAAAAATAAATATGGTTTGCTATTTGAGGCTAATAAAGCTGACGATATTGCAAGTGAGCCAAGCAGAACGGAATTGCCTAGTGTTTGTTGAGCGTTAATCATTCTTCTGAGTTGTCTGTCTGATTCACCCATTCGTACTTGAAGTTGCAAGTCGCCTTGTTCAAGTCTTTCTAGATTTTCATCTAAGCGTTTTGGCAACCCAACAGCTTTACTGCCAATTTCAGTAACTTGTCTTCCTAATTCATTAAATAGATCATTAGAGTCTGGATTCTTTGAAGTCATGAGAGGGAGAAGGAAGGGTTTTGCTATTGCTATTAAATTAAATTCTGGGTCTAAATATCTTCCAACTCCTTCAAAAGTAGATAATGCTCTAAAAACAAAAATCAACTCAATTGGTATTCTAAATGGTTTCCCATAAGCCAGTTCGGATATATCCCCAGAGAGCTTTTCTATGATTTGAGAATCAAAAGGAGGAGTTAGGGCTTCATTTAACATTATTCTTATTAATCTTCTAACTGGACCTATTTCAATATCGTCTTCTATTAGTCCAGCAATTTGAAGTTCTTTGACCAGTCCACTAACGTCTCTCAGCGCTGCCGCTTTTATCATTGAATTGAGCCTGCCTCTAATACGCTCAGAGACAAAACCCATCATCCCAAAATCATAGTAAATGAGAGAACCACTCTTAGAAACAGCTAAGTTACCAGGATGAGGATCAGCGTGAAAAAAACCGTAATTAACTAATTGCTTTAAATAACTTGTAGCTCCAATCTTTGCGATTGAAGAAGTATCAATATCATTACTTTTTAGAGATTGAATGTCATTGATCTTAATTCCTGGTAAATACTCCAAGCATAAAACTTTACTGGTGCTTAAATCCCAAAATACACTTGGTATTAAAATATCTGAATCATCTATAAATTGTTGTTTAAATCTTGCAGCATATTGAGCTTCAATTCGAAAATCTAGCTCTCTAAGTAATACTCTCCTAGACTCCTTTGCAATACCTATCCAGTCATTACCTCTACTTAAAGACTTTATTCTTTGCACTACTTTTGCAACTTGATTCATCACATCTAAGTCAAGCCTGAAAAACTTTTCTATATCTGGTCTTTGTACTTTAAAAATGACATTTTTGTCATTATTTAATCTAGCCTTATGAACTTGAGCAAGTGATGCTGAGCCAATTGGATTTTTATCAATACTTATGATTTTATTGTATGAATTTCCAAGTTGTTTCGTTAAAATTTCATCGACTTTTTCAAATGCAAAAGGTGGAACTCTGTCTTGTAGAGAGGTAAGCTCATTTACCCACGAAGATGGAATAACATCAGCTCTAGCAGATAAAAGTTGGCCTAATTTTATAAATGCTGATCCTAAATTAATTAATTCTTTTGTAATCCATTTTGCTCTTGAAGTAGTTCTTTTCTCTCTTTTTTTAGTGGTATATCCTTTTAAATAAGTCCATTTTTTAGAATCAAACCATAAATAGAAAAGTAAACCTAATAATATCATCCAAATCCTAAAGGCTCTAACAAGTCTTTGAAGTTGACTAGCTAAAAATATCAATTTTTCCCCTCAATATCTTTATTAATATCGATAACCTTTGATCTGAGATTATCTATTTGAATTTGAATTGAATCTTCTTTACTTAATTGTTCCTCAGAAGTTTTTTCTTTTGATTCATTAGTCTTTTTTTCTAGACGTTCAGATTCTTCAATAACCTCTTCTTTAAAGCTATCCCATTCATTTTGGAGCTTTTGAGGCAATTCTTCAGCAATTTCAGTAAATTCTTGAGCAGAATTTATAAGTTTCTCTGTTATTCGAGCTGATATTCGGTTTATAGCTGCTTTAAGCAGTATCTCTGAGTCGCTCAAGAATCTAAATAATCAGCTTATACTGTAGGAGATTTAGGTTTCTTTGTGTCTTCGGATTGAAACTAGGTATAGGCAGATTTGCTCTTAATCAATTAAATCTATTTAGAAGATTAGTTGTTATTGTTCATCTTAAAGAATTTTCATTAGAGTTGGACAAGCTAACATTTGATTTGATTTGGGAAAAAAGTTTAATCTATTAACCCAAGTGATCTCAACACATTACTTTCTCTTCTTGAAAGAGAGCAAAACCTACTAAGAGAATTTCCATTGGAAACCATTGAAACTGATGTTGTCATAGTTGGTGGTGGGCCTGCTGGTTGCAGTTGTGCGCTTTACACCTCCCGAGCAGATTTAAGAACAGTAATCCTCGATAAGAATCCTGATGTAGGGGCGTTAGCAATAACCCATCAAATTGCGAATTATCCAGGGGTTTCCAGTGAAATGAGTGGAGAGGCCTTGTTGAAATTGATGAGAGATCAGGCTACCCAATACGGGGCTGATTATCGAAGAGCTCAAGTTTTTGGAATTGATTCTAGTGGTGACTGGAAAACTATCTACACCCCAGAAGGAACCTTTAAAGCAAAAGCACTTGTCGTTGCAAGTGGTGCAATGGGAAGGCCAGCATCATTTAAAGGTGAGGCTGAATTTCTTGGTAGAGGAGTTAGCTATTGCGCGACTTGTGATGGGGCTTTTTATAGAGATCGTGAAGTTGCCGTTGTTGGTATTAATAAAGAAGCAATCGAAGAAGCAAATGTTCTTACAAAATTTGCTTCCAAAGTTCATTGGATAACATCTAATGATCCAAAACCAGATGACCATCATGCGCAAGACCTCTTATCAAAACCAAATGTCAACCATTGGAGTAAGACTAGGTTAATGCAGATTGAAGGTAATGATGGTGGTGTAACAGGCATTAAGGTTAAAAATCGTTCAATTGATACCCATCAAGATTTAGCTCTTGAAGGAGTTTTTGTTTATATGAGCGGGTCAAAGCCTATTACAGACTTTCTTGGTGAACAGGTTGCTTTTAAGGAGGATGGCGGGGTTTTGGTCGATGACTTTATGTCGACAACAGTTGAAGGGGTGTGGGCGATTGGCGACATCAGAAATACCCCTTTTAAGCAAGCTGTTGTAGCAGCATCGGATGGATGTATAGCTGCTATGGCTATAGATAGATACTTAAATAGTAGAAAATCAATTCGTGTCGACTGGGTTCATGCTTGATGTGAAAAATTGAGAATTATTTTTTAAAGAGGAGTTGCTTCTGAAACATAAGCAACTCCTCCGTAGTAACTCAAAACAGATTTTATATTTTCTCTTATTTTATCAATTACCTCTTGCTCACAAAAAATAATTACATGTGCATTGGATCCAAATCCAGTAAATTCCATATCTTCTGTGACAATTCTTTCTGGGCCTCTTCCAGTTGCATGTTTCATAACCGTATAGCCAGGCACTTCAGCCTTTTCTAATGCTGATAGAACATCATCTAGTTCTCTTTCGCTAAAAATTAAGTCAAGTCTTTTCATGTTTTTGAATATTAAATTTGAGGAATCATTGTGTTTACTAAGCTCATATAAACAGGTATCCCAAATATTATGTTAAATGGAAAGGTTAACCCAAGAGTAGTTGAAATGTAATAACTGGGCCTGGCTTCAGGCACTGTCATTCTCATTGCTGTTGGCACAGCGAGATATGAAGCACTTGCACATAGAACAACAAATAAGAGTGCATTGCCTGAATCTAAATTTAGGAATCTTGCTACTACTGAACCTAATACTGCATTAACTATTGGCATCAGTATCGAAAACATAATGAGAAAAGCACCGGTTTTATTTAAACGAGCGAGCCGTTGAGCTGCCACAATTCCCATATCTAGTAAAAAGAAACACTCAGCCCCATAAAAAAGTTCTCCAGTAAATGGTTCCATCTTTTTAATGTCAGTGGGATCAACAGCTGATGTCAAAAAACCAATTAAAAGGCTTCCTAGTAATAAATAAACTGAACCATTAAGCATTGACTCATGAAGAATTGAGCCCCATTTCATTTTTCTTTTGATGGGCCTATTTTTTGTTGCTCCAAACTTGACTAATAGAAGACCAATTATTATTGCTGGAGACTCCATAAGTGCTAAAGCTGCAACCATAAAACCATCAAAGGGTATATTTTGACTTTCTAAAAAGCTTTCAGCAGTTATAAAAGTAACGGCACTTATTGATCCATATGCTGCAGATATTGCTGCTGCATTAAAAACATCAAATTTTAATCTCAGTATTACAAAGCAAATAAGAGGGATTAAAAGAGACATTAATATTGCAGCAACCACAGTTGGAAGAACTGGATAACTAAAGCCACTTTTCTGAAGTTCAATTCCTCCTTTGAAGCCTATTGCAAGTAAAAGATATAAAGAAAATAATTTTGGTAGAGGAGCTGGAATCTCAAAATCAGACTTTAATGCGTATGCAATTGCACCCAAAAAGAAAAAAAGTATTGGCGGACTTAAAGCATTTTGGATGAAAAGGTTTTGTCCCATATCTGTTAGTTCTTAAAGTAAGCAAATTGGATGAAAATATTGATTATTAACCATTCAAGCTGTCAATTGCCGCTACAAGCGCTTCCTTTCTAGTACCAATTACATCAACTCCAAATTTAGCAAGTCTGTCCTTTACTCTTCCTGTTGCGCCAGCAACATATGCTTTCCTTGAGTTGCTTAGAGCTTCCTGAACCATATCTTCTATTGCGAGAGTTGCCGTGACTCCAAGTCTAGGAACATCAGTGATATCAAGAATTAGAACTTTATAGTTTCTTACAAGCATCATTCTTTCAGTAATTCCTTTTGCTGCTCCAAAACTAAGTGGCCCTTTTAATCTAAATAGCATTACTTCTCCCGCACAACGATCTAAAAGTGCTTTCTCATCTGAGGGGAGTTGTGCATTTGCTGCATTGTTATTTGATGATGAATCGAATGGGTTGTCAGCTTCCATTCCCTCCAATTGCGTCTCTGTAATTGAATCGATTGTGAGCATATTGGCTATGAATACTCCAACTAGTACAGCCCATATCAAGTCCCAGAAAACTGTCATAAAGAGGACTCCATACATCACACTTGCTGTTTTAAGCGAAAGTTTATGAGCTCTTAAAAGAAATCCCCAATCAATAATGTCTAAGCCAACTTTTATTAAAATTCCTGCAAGAAGAGCTGTAGGAATCTGAGCGGCTAGAGGACCAGCACCAACAAGAACAAATAGCAATACAACTGAATGAACCATCCCTGAGATTGGTGTGGAACCTCCAGATTTGACATTTATTACTGTTCTCATGGTTGCCCCAGCACCAGGCAAACCTGTGAAGATGCCAGCTACTGCATTACCAATACCTTGTCCGATGAGTTCTCTATCAGAATTGTGCCTAGTTTGAGAAATATTATCTGCGACAAGAGATGTAAGAAGAGAGTCAATAGCCCCAAGAACTGCAAGGACTAGTCCAGCTTTAAGAATTATTGGGAAGAAATTGCCAAGGCTTGGATCTGGGAGACTTAAAGAAAGACCACCCTCAGGTATTGCGCCTATCCTGTCTATGGAACTATCGCCAAAAAGAAGTATTGATAAAGGAGTAACTATTAATAATGCTAAAAGAGGAGACGGGACCCATTGACTTATTTTACGGGGGGTCAGAAATACTATGGCAAGTGTCATTGCTGCAACTGCTATTGCAGCCCCATTTGGCTCGAAATTGTTAAATAAAGTTGAAAGAGACTCTAATACTCCTCCTCGAGTTGATATTCCAAGTAAAGGACCTATTTGAAGAGTAATTATGATTACTCCAATTCCAGACATAAAGCCTGAAACAACTGAGTATGGAACAAGTGTTATGTATTTACCAAGCCTTAGTAGGCCAAATAAAATCTGAAATAATCCTCCAATGACTACCGCAGCCATTACTAGAGGAAGGATTTCGCCAGCAGATAAATCTCTAGGTACTCCTACAGCAGCCAAGCTCGCCACCACACCAGCAACGGTTACACTCATTGGCCCAGTCGGACCACTTACCTGAGCAGGCGTTCCTCCAAATAAAGCGGCGAGGAAGCCAACTACGACTGCCCCGTAAAGTCCATAAATAGCGCCTCCAGGACCAAGAGCAGCATTACCAAACGCTAAAGCTAGTGGTAATGCCACAACTGCAGCTGTTAAGCCACCTAAAACATCACCTCTAATATTTTTCAGGTGAAAGCCATTAATTAACGCCAATCGACTCTCCTTACTTGATTTGACTTGAGTAAGCCTATCTCTTCAAGGTTCAATTACGTTAAGCATTCTCAATTTTTACATACTAGATTTAGACATAATTAGTAAAAGATTGACTCTTAGCACTTGAAAAAGCTTTATTTTCATGGAATTAAAAGGTTTTAAGGATTATTTCAAAATTCTTGGCATTAGCAGAAATGCTACCGATCAAGAAATTAAAAGTGCATTCAGAAAACTTGCTAGACAATTTCATCCTGATTTACATCCACATGATGAGAAGGCTGAGTCGGAATTCAAAGAAATCAATGAAGCTTACGAGATTCTTTCTGATGAGGCTAAAAAAAAGTCTTATGAACAATATCTAAGTTATTGGTTCAAAAAAAGAGCTGGAGAATCTAGAGATTTTTATAAAGAAAATCATGATAACCAATTTGATGAATATCTAAACTTTGATGATTTTTTGAGTGATTTAATTGGAAGATTTAGTGAGGTTAGTCAGGATATTTACTCAAATATATCTTCAAATAAGAATGCACAATCACTAAATCTTGATGCAGAATTTAATTTGCAGATTAGTTTTTTAGAAGCTTTGAATGGAGCAAAAAAAAATCTTTTGGTCAATGATGAACGTATTGAGGTAACAATCCCACAAGGAATTGAAACAGGATCAAAAATACGTATTAAAAATAAGGGCAACATACAGTCTGGAAAAGGGAAAAGAGGAGATTTATTGATTGAAGTCAGTGTTAAATCTCATCCGATTTGGAAAGTAAAAGGTTTAGATATTTATGCAGATTTACCTCTTTCTTTAGATGAATTTGCTTTGGGAACAAATATTACGGTTGTCTCTCCTCAAGGCGACACATATCTATCAATACCTTCTGGAAGTTTACCCGAGCAAAAATTGAGATTACAAGGCCAAGGATTACATAACTTAGATACCCAAGGAGATTTGTTTTTTACTCTAAAACTAAAGTTACCTGAAAATTGGTCAGCTGATGAGCTGAGACTTCTTGAAAAGCTTAGATCTGTTCGAATAGATGAACCTCGATCAAGCTGGTTCGAGAAGGCTAGGACTTAAAGGAAGTAAAATGTAGTTATCTTGATTGGTCCATATGGATCTTACTTATCGGCCCCGTCGTCTTCGCAGAACAAACTCTTTAAGAGAGATGGTTCGAGAGAACACTGTCTCTGCTTCTGACTTTATCTACCCTCTTTTTGTTCATGAAGGTTCAGATACTCAAGAAATAGCCGCGATGCCAGGTACAAGTCGCTGGCCCATAGATGGATTGATTGATGAAGTTAAGCGTGCTTGGAATCTAGGTATTAGATGTGTCGTTATTTTCCCAAAAGTTCCTGACGAGCAAAAAACAGAAGATGGAGCTGAATGCTTTAATGAAAAAGGTTTAATACCAAGGACTATTGAAAGATTGAAAAAAGAGATACCGGAAATGTGTGTTATGACTGATGTTGCTTTAGATCCTTATTCTTGTGATGGTCATGATGGAATAGTTAGTGATGACGGGATAATTTTGAATGATGCAACTGTTAATTATTTGTGTAAACAAGCTGTGGTTCAGGCACGAGCTGGAGCAGATTTAATTGGCCCAAGTGACATGATGGATGGAAGAGTTGGAGCAATAAGAGAAGCCTTAGATGATGAAGGTTTTGAACATGTAGGAATAATTAGTTATACGGCAAAATATTCATCTGCATATTATGGACCGTTTAGAGAAGCTTTAGATTCTGCTCCTAGATCAATATCTAATAAGCCTATTCCGAAAAATAAAAACACCTATCAGATGGATCCAGCTAATGCTAGGGAAGCAATAACTGAAGCTCAGCTTGACGAACAAGAAGGATCAGACATCCTCATGGTTAAACCAGGTTTGGCTTACTTAGATATTATTTACCGTTTAAGAGAAGAATCAGAATTACCTATCGCTGCGTATAACGTAAGTGGGGAGTACTCGATGGTCAAAGCTGCTGCTCAAAGAGGCTGGATAGATGAAAGAGAAATTGTTTTGGAAACTTTATTGAGTTTTAAAAGAGCAGGAGCAAATCTGATCCTTACATATCACGCATGTGATGCCGCAGGATGGCTAAAAGAATAATAAAGTTGATTAAGAAAATTACTAAAATTTGAACCTTCAATCAAAAGTAATGCAAAAAAAACAGTCTGAATTAAATATTGAAAGTGTTCATCGACTCGGTCATGTTGCTATAAGAGTTGAGGATGTCAACAGAGCTAAAAGCTTTTATATGAGCTTGGGAATGAAGCTCATATGGGATGATACTGATTGGTGTTACTTAGAGGCGGGGGATAGTAAAGATGGTTTAGCTTTACTTGGCCCTAGCTATAAAGCTGCTGGTCCTCATTTCGCATTTCATTTCACTAATAAAGATGAGATCAAGAGAATTCATGACTCTCTAAAAAAACAAGGGATCAAGGTTGGTGCTTTGCATGATCATCGAGATGGGACTTCTTCTTTTTATTTAAAAGATACAGAAGGAAATTGGTTGGAAATGCTTTATCACCCATTAACAGGAATACCCACAAATCAATAGACTTTATGTAGACGAATGGGATTAACAAGAAATCAGAATGATTCTGAAAAGACACAAATAATTTTAGAGTCTTTGGATTTACTTGAATGGCCAATTGTTTGTAGCCATTTGTCTACTTTCGCGGTTACTCAGCAAGGTCGTAAAAAATGTGAAAGCTTTGATTTACCATTACATATCTCTTTAAGCCATGAGTTATTGTGCCAAACATTGGAAATTGGATCATTAGATATTTCACTTGATGGAGGAATATCTTTTGAAGGTGTTCATGATTTGGAAAATATTCTTTTGAGATGCTCCAAGGGTGGTGTTGCTACGGGTGAGGATTTATTAAAAGTAGCTGATACTTTAAGAGCTGCTAGGAAATTACGAAAAATAATATTTGATCAATTGATACGTCCACGACTGTCTGAATTGCTCAAAGATATTGCAACTTTGCCAGATTTGCAAAAACTCCTCGAATTCGGGCTAGATGAAGGTGGGCGAATTGCTGATCGTGCCAGCACAAAGCTTTCTGAATTACGTCGCCATAGGAGTGCGGTACGTCTTCAAAGAAAAGATATTCTTCAAGATATTATCCGAAAATATGGCGGATTACTTCAAGATAACATTATCTCAGAGAGATATGGTCGACCTGTTTTGGCTTTTAAGGCTGGGACTTCTGATCAAATAAAAGGAATGGTTCATGATAGTTCAGCTTCTGGGAACACGATCTATGTCGAGCCACAAGTTGTTATATCAATAGGAAACCGTTTAGCGAAGATAGATTCTGAAATCTCAGAGGAAGAGAGGAGACTTCTAGCTAATTGGAGTAAAGAGGTTGGCCTTAATGCAAATGTAATAGATTATTTAGGAGAGATACTTTTGCAGATTGAGTTTTCATTAGCTAGAGCACGTTACTCTAAATGGCTTAACGGGGTACCAGCAATTCTCGATGAAGAAGAAAATACATTATTCGAGATTAAAGATTTTCGTCACCCGTTATTGGTATGGAATGACTTTCATGAGAAAAAGAATAGAGTTGTTCCCACTAGCTTTGATGTCTCCGCTAATTTGAAAGTGGTAGCGATTACAGGACCTAATACTGGTGGCAAAACTGTAGCTTTAAAAAGTATTGGTTTAGCAGTTTTAATGGCAAAAGCCGGTTTGCTTTTGCCATGTACAGGCTCACCAAAATTACCGTGGTGCAAAAATATTTTAGCTGATATTGGTGATGAGCAATCTTTACAGCAAAATTTATCTACATTTAGTGGACATATCCTACGTATAAGTCGAATACTTGATGCTATAGATTCATTCCCAGGTACAACTCTTGTGCTTTTAGATGAAGTAGGGGCAGGAACTGATCCTACTGAAGGTACAGCATTGGCTATGGCGCTTTTAAAGATAATGGCCGATAGAGCAAGATTAACTATTGCAACTACTCATTTTGGACAATTAAAAGCACTCAAATATAGTGATTCAAGATTTGAAAATGCTTCCGTTTCTTTCGATAGCGAAACTATACAACCAACTTTTCATTTACAATGGGGAATTCCTGGTAGAAGTAATGCAATTGAAATTTCAAAGAGACTTGGTCTCGATGAGGAAGTAATTAAAAGTGCTCAAAAATTTATCAATCCTGAAAACGTTGAAAATGTTAATCAAGTTATTCAAGGCTTAGAAAAACAACGAGAGCGGCAACAATCAGCAGCTGAAGATGCTGCTGCATTATTGGCAAAAACCGAATTACTTCATGAAGAATTACTTAATAGTTGGCAGAAACAACGTCAACAATCTGAAGAGTTTAATGAACAAGGAAGGTTCAAATTGGAGTCATCAATTCGTGATGGTCAAAAAGAAGTTAGGCATTTAATTAAACGCTTGCGCGACCAAAATGCTAGTGGTGAGACAGCAAGAATCGCTGGTCAACGATTACGGCAAATGGAAAAGGGATATCGAAGCGATAGGCGAATTCAGCACATAACGAGTTGGACCCCAAAGATTGGGGAAAAAGTTAGATTGTCTTCTATTGGTAAAGCAGGTGAAATAATTTCTTTTTCAGATGATGGAATGCAATTAACAGTGCTATGTGGTGTATTTCGAAGCAAAGTCAGTTTAACTGAGGTAGAAAGTCTTGATGGTCAAAAGGTGGAAATAAATCCAGTTGTGCAAGTAAAAACTTCACAAGTAAGAAAGAATTTATCCTTAGTGCGCACAAAAAAAAATACCTTAGATGTAAGAGGTTTGCGAGTCCATGAAGCCGAGGGGGTAATTGAAGAAAAGTTGAGATATTGTTCTGGCGCCTTATGGGTTGTTCATGGAATCGGTTCTGGAAAACTAAAAAAAGGTTTAAGGAAATGGTTGAATTCTCTTTCATATATTGAGAAAGTAGCCGATGCTGAACCTCATGATGGCGGTCCGGGATGTAGTGTTGTTTGGATGGTTGATTGACTTTTGGGTGAAAATTATAAACAGTGTTTTCAAATTCTTTAATTTAGCAATCATGAATTTAAAAATTATTATCAAGTTTATGGATGAAAAATATTTCTAAATGCAATTTATTGATCAGGCCATTATTGATGTCAAAGCAGGTTCAGGTGGTGATGGTATCTCTGCTTTTAGAAGAGAAAAGTATGTTCCAGCAGGTGGTCCTGCGGGGGGAGATGGAGGACAAGGAGGAAATGTTGTTTTAGAGGCTGATGATAATCTGCAAACTCTTTTGGATTTCAAATTTCAGAAATTAATTTCTGCAGAGAATGGTCATAGAGGTGGACCCAATAAATGTACTGGTGCATCAGGAGATGACACTGTACTTAAAGTTCCATGTGGTACGGAGGTAAGACATCTCTCTACAAATATTATTCTTGGTGACTTAACTCACAAAGGTCAACAACTTATTGTCGCGTTTGGTGGAAAAGGAGGTTTCGGTAACGCTCGTTATTTATCAAATAGCAATAGAGCTCCCGAAAAATTCACTGAGGGGAAAGAGGGGGAAGAATGGACATTGCAATTGGAATTAAAACTTCTAGCAGAAGTTGGAATTATTGGTTTACCCAATGCAGGTAAAAGTACGTTGATTTCTGTACTCTCCTCCGCCAAGCCTAAAATTGCTGATTATCCATTTACAACTTTAATTCCTAATCTCGGAGTAGTAAGAAGGCCCTCAGGAGATGGAACAGTTTTTGCAGATATTCCTGGTTTAATTTCTGGAGCATCAAAAGGGATTGGACTAGGGCATGATTTTCTCCGACATATTGAAAGAACAAGGGTTTTACTTCATTTGATTGATTCAGCATCAAACGATCCAATAAATGATTTCAAAACTATTAATGAGGAATTAAGGTCTTATGGTCATGATTTGATCTCTAAGCCTAGAATTTTTGTTCTTAATAAAAAAGAGTTATTAGATGAGAATGACATTAAAAAACTTTTAAATAAAATTGAGCAATTAACTGGAAAAAATGTACATGTGATTTCCGCTGTAACGAGATTTGGTCTTGATAATTTGTTAAGTTCTATTTGGAATGAACTTGGATATTAATTAATTGTTATGAGTGAATCATACCTACTTGTCTTGCAGATAATTATTGCTAATAACTAGATAGAGTCTTTAAAGTTATGAATTTTTACAGTTGTTTTGATGGCAAAGGGAAAATTATTGCTCGTTGCCAGACTGATCAAGATATTAATGTTCTAAAAAAAATGGGCAGACCCATAGTCAAGGTTCTTCAAATGAAAAATGAGGAAGCAGTTGTATGTTCTTTAACTGGAAGTCCCTCAGATTTTAATATGGATTATTAGTTTTTTTGAGAAACTAATAAAGGGGCAAATGCCCCTTTTTTGGTTTGTTTTTTGGTTACTTATAATTAATCGTCGTACACCAAGCACTCTGGCTCGTCAGGGTTAGCATCGCAGAAAAGTTCAAGCGCGTTTGGATCATGCTTGTCCTCCGGATGATGCTCTTTGTATTCCTCTAAAGAATGTAGCTCCTCTGTTAAGTGTCTGACTTTAGGATCATTGCCTGAAGCTTGAGCTGTTTGGATCTCTGACTGATCCTTTTGAATATGCTCGTCGATTGATTTCATAGCGTCTTAAAGGAGCAAAACTTTATCTAATACAAGATAATTATGTCAGGGGAATATTGCACGTGCTTTGTATATTTGGTTGGATTTCCTCACCATTCGCTGACATGGCTAAGGAAATCTTTGTGCTTAGGAAATTGTTCATGGGTGAAATCCTCTCTGACTAGCTTGTTTCAATATCTGTTGTATTTAGCCTTCTTTGTCTCTCTAAAAAATCAAACACACTTTTATCTCCTATGTCAGCTTCTGCTGGAAGGTCAAATTTTCTTATTCCTAATATCAATAAAAGTAGAGAAGAAAGAACTAGAAGTGCAAAAGTTAATTTTTCATCAGCAAGTTCAGTCAAGTGTCCAATAAAAGCTATTGGTATAAATATTGTGATTCCTATTGCCTCTATTCTTCTAAAACAAAAAAACTCTTTGAATCCCACTCCTGTTAAGGATACAAAAAGTGGCCCAACAAGAAATACCCACTTTGGATTTTCTTTAAGACCATAAATAAAGTTTGTTAATCCGAAGTGATAGACAACAATTCCTAGGCCAATGCAACCAATTGCCCAGAAAAATATAAGTGCTTGATGTAATGGTTTTAAATATATGTGTATCCACTTAAGACTTAATCCTAGACTGATTATCAATCCAGCAAAACAAATCCATATTTGACTAGATCCATTGGTAAACCATTGGACTAGACCTAAAGAAAAAAATAAGCCACAAGATAAAATAGACAAGCGATAGAAGAGAACTTCTTTCTTATCTTTTGGGGTTACTATGAAATCACCATAGACTCCTTTAATAGGATTTGAAGATGAAAAATAAGAATTTTCTTCTTTCATAGTTGATAATTAATTGTTGATAATTGTTGTAATATTTTCTCCTTTAGGAATAATACTACTTGGATTTAAAGGGAATAAAGCTCCAAAATAATCTTTTCTCCAAGTATCAACATCACATGTTTTTTTTATATTGTACATATTAAAAATCTTTCTCCTCCATTTAATTATATGTGGAAATGATTTAATTGGTTTATTACTACATTTGAATAGTGGGTAATAAATTGCTTCCCATCTGATAAGGGTAGGGAAAAGTCTTATATCAGCAATTGAAAGATTTTTTCCACAGAGCCAAGGCCCATTTGATTGAAGATGTTCTTCTACAATATTTAGAGCTGAGAATAAATCTTTTGAAGCTTTTTCATAAGCTTTTTGATTTCGAGCAAATCCACATTTATAAACTCCATTATTAATATTTTCTTGAATTAGATTCTGCCAGTTAATTATTTTTTTTTGATATTTGCTTGGGTTAAGGTCTATGTCTTGATTGTACATAGGCCAGTTGTTTAATATCTCGACAAGCTCAGCGCTTTCATTATTTATGAGTGTTAATTTTGATTCGGGTTCATTACCTGGATCGAAAAGCATTGGTACTGTTGCTCTTCTTGATTGATAATTCCCACATTTTCGATAAAGCTCTTGAAGAGTTTTACAACCTTTTATTGGAGGGTCTAGTATCCATCTCCCTCCTGCATTGTCTACTTGTGCAATGTGAAGATTGATTGATTTCTTTAATCCTTTGACCTCGTAAACCATCCATGCTCTATGAGCCCAAGGGCAGCTTTTGCCAATAATTAAACCTGGTAATTGACTTGTATCTCTACTTTTTAAATCTTCCTTGGTAGGGATTTGAATTTGTTTTTGAACATTTATTGGCCTCTTGTAAGTTCCACTAGAATCTGATGGTGCAAGACCATTCATCAAAATTTTCCACTCAAAACTCCAAATTTGTCTCGCAGTTTGTACAAATATTGGTGGTATGGCCATGAATTTCTTTTAAGATTATTTTTATCTATAGGTTTTGATCAGTGACGCAGCTACAGGTACTTCTAGTGGCTGGTACGCATGGTAATGAAATAAATGGTATTTGGCTTTTTGATGAATGGAATAAATCATCCTTTTTAATAAATACACACGGGATAAAAACTTGTAAGGTAATTGGAAATCCTGAGGCGAAAAAAGCTGGAAAAAGATACATTCACCATGATTTGAATCGGAGTTTCCAAGAAGAATCATTCATCTCAATCAACCCTTCAAATTGTGAGAGAACTAGAGCAAGTGAGTTAGTCAAACTTTACGGTGAAGCAGGAGAAAACCCCTGTCAAATAGCATTAGATTTTCATACAACGACTGCCTCCATGGGGAGTTGCATAGTTGTTTATGGGAGAAGAGATGCAGATTTGGCTTTGGCTTCTTTGATTCAAAATCAATTAGGTTTACCCGTATATCTCCACGAATCTGATCAAAAGCAAACAGGTTTTTTAGTTGAATCTTGGCCTTGTGGACTTGTCGTAGAAATTGGCCCCATTGGACAAGGCCTATTGAATTCGAGAATTATTTCGCAAACAAAATTGATTCTCGAGACTTTGATGGAACAAATTCATGAGGTTAAGAACTTAAATCTATTTTTTCCTAATAAGTTGATAATTCACAGACATATTAAAAGTATCGATTTCCCTAGAGATGAAGAGGGCAATATTGATGGATATGTGCATTCTTTAAGGCAATCAAAGGATTGGCAAGAATTAAAGAAAAATGATGAATTGTTTTGTAAGTTGAATGGTGAAATAATTAGGTTTGAGGAAGATGAACCTTATATTCCTGTATTTATAAATGAAGCAGCGTATGTGGAAAAAAATATAGCTATGAGTTTTACCAAAAGAGAATTATGGAATTTCAAAAAAGAATGGAAACAAGCACTTGTTGATCTTATACATCAGAAGTAAGTTCTCTCGCTCCAATAAATAATTGCCCCTTGAGCTTCTAATTCATATTTTCTGTGACGAGCATCACTTAGAGGAACTCTTTCTTCAAGCCTATGCCCATTAATTAGCCACTTGATTAGAACCAATTCGCGACCTCAAAGCCTAAATATTAAGAGAATCTTAAGACTCTCTTGGTGCCTAAAGAGCTCAACCTACTGATTCTCTTCATAAATTGTCCTACATTTTACTCACAGAAGGGTGCATTCTCCTTTATTATCACGGCTGGCAGTCTAATTAGCTGCTCTTATTTATTCGTCCCTTTAGGGACTTACACATTCGTCCTCATGACCACCATTCAGCAGCAGCGTTCTTCGTTGCTCAAAGGTTGGCCACAATTCTGCGAGTGGGTTACTTCCACCAACAACCGTATCTATGTCGGTTGGTTCGGTGTATTGATGATCCCTTGCCTTCTTGCGGCAACAACTTGTTTCATCGTTGCATTTATCGCTGCTCCTCCAGTTGATATCGACGGTATCCGTGAGCCAGTAGCTGGTTCATTCATGTATGGAAACAACATCATTTCTGGTGCTGTTGTTCCTTCAAGTAACGCTATCGGCCTTCACTTCTACCCAATCTGGGAAGCAGCAACTCTTGATGAGTGGCTATATAACGGTGGCCCTTACCAGCTTGTAATCTTCCACTTCCTTATCGGTATCTCTGCATACATGGGACGTCAGTGGGAGCTTTCATACCGTTTAGGTATGCGCCCATGGATCTGTGTTGCTTACTCAGCTCCTGTATCAGCAGCTTTCGCTGTATTCCTTGTTTACCCATTCGGTCAGGGTTCATTCTCTGATGGTATGCCTCTAGGAATTTCTGGAACATTCAACTTCATGTTCGTATTCCAGGCTGAGCACAACATCTTGATGCACCCATTCCATATGGCTGGTGTAGCAGGTATGTTCGGTGGTGCTTTGTTCTCTGCAATGCACGGTTCTTTGGTTACTTCATCACTTATCCGTGAGACCACAGGACTTGATTCACAGAACTACGGTTACAAGTTTGGACAAGAAGAAGAGACATACAACATCGTTGCAGCTCATGGCTACTTCGGTCGTTTGATCTTCCAATATGCAAGCTTCAACAACAGCCGTAGCCTTCACTTCTTCTTGGCTTCATGGCCAGTGATTTGTGTTTGGTTGACATCTATGGGCATCTGCACCATGGCGTTCAACTTGAACGGTTTCAACTTCAACCAGTCTGTAGTTGATACTTCAGGCAAGGTTGTACCAACCTGGGGTGACGTACTTAACCGTGCAAACCTTGGTATGGAAGTAATGCACGAGCGTAATGCTCACAACTTCCCACTTGACCTAGCAGCTGCTGAGTCTACTTCTGTAGCTCTTGTTGCACCTGCAATCGGTTAAGTCTTTAACTTGATTTTCTTAAAGCCCTCTTTTAGAGGGCTTTTTTTTTGACCTTTTTTTCTTCTATGCATTACTTGAGTGGTTTATTTTTTAGCAAGTATTGATTAACATTTTGTAGATAGGTTTATTTATGGGAAGTAGTTTCGGAAAACTTTTTACTATCAGCTCCTTTGGCGAATCTCACGGAGGAGGTGTTGGTGTAATTATTGATGGATGTCCTCCAAGGTTGGAGCTCGACATTAACGAAATACAAAATGATCTCAATCGAAGGAGGCCAGGACAAAGCAAAATAACTACTCCAAGAAACGAAAGTGATGAAGTTGAAATTCTTAGTGGTCTTTTAGGTAATAAAACCTTAGGAACACCAATTGCCATGGTTGTAAGAAATAAAGATCATCGGCCTAAGGATTATTCTGAAATTAAAAAAACTTTTAGGCCATCTCATGCTGATGCTACATATCAGAAAAAATACGGAATTCAGGCTACAAGTGGCGGCGGGCGTGCATCAGCAAGAGAAACGATAGGTAGAGTTGCCGCGGGTTCTGTTGCAAAGCAACTTCTAACTAAGTCTGCTAAAACGGAAATACTCGCTTGGGTAAAGAGAATTCATGATATTGAGGCTGAGATTCATCCGAGTGAAGTTACTTTTGATGAGATTGAGAAAAATATTGTTCGATGTCCAAATCAGTCAGCTGCAGATTTAATGATTCAGAGAGTGGAGGCTTTTGGTAAAGAAGGAGACTCCTGTGGTGGAGTAATAGAATGTGTTGTTCGGAATCCGCCAATAGGGCTTGGTATGCCTGTTTTTGATAAGTTAGAAGCTGATTTAGCAAAGGCATTAATGTCTTTGCCTGCCACTAAAGGTTTTGAGGTGGGATCTGGTTTCGGAGGTACTTATTTGAAAGGCAGCGAACATAATGATCCTTTTTTGCCATCCGATTCCAATCAATTGAAAACTGCTACTAACAATTCAGGCGGAATTCAAGGAGGTATCAGTAATGGTGAGGATATAGTCCTAAGAGTAGGTTTTAAACCAACAGCAACTATTAGGAAAAGTCAAAAGACAATTGATGAGGATGGTAATGCAATAACTCTAAAGGCGACAGGAAGACATGATCCTTGTGTTTTGCCAAGGGCAGTTCCAATGGTTGAAGCAATGGTTGCGCTAGTTTTAGCTGATCATTTACTAAGGCAAAGAGGCCAATGTACTGACTAATGCTCAAATAAATAATTATTTAAGATGCAATGCTAGACAAGGAATATATTGTTGATTTTTAGAATAGATTATCAGTAATCCTTTAGCCATATCTCTAGATCTTTATCAGGTGTTTGATTTCGCAATTCTCTTCCGATGACCAAAGCATCATATCCACTTTTTAGGAATTTTTTTAAATTCTTACTTTTAATTCCACCTGCACCAATAAAAAAAATATCCTTTTTTTTAAAGTCTTTTAATTCATTTATAAAGTTAATTCCTAATTTTGATGCTGGAAAGATTTTTACAATTTTATATCCTAGATCGATTGCCTCTTTGAAATTTTCAATATTTGATATCCCTGGAATAACTAATTGATTGTATTCAATGGCTTGTATATGAATTTCTTTATTAAAGAATTGACTCATCGAATAATTAACATCTAATGAGAGAATTGATTCTAAAGATTGTCTTGAAGAAATTGATGCAACACCAATATTAATTGATTTGAATCTTTTTTTTATTTCTAATATTAAATTTACCCATTCTGGATTGGAATCCCACCCTATTTCAATATTTTTTATACCGAAATTAAACAATTTCTCAATTTTAGAAAGTAAATTTTCCTTTTTTTTTGAGAGATTAAAAAAATTATGTTCAAGTCTAATTACAACTATAAGCGGCTGTATCCTAAGAGATTTTATTAAATTATTTTGCTTAGCTTCCAAGAATTATATTTTTCAACTAAGCATATTCAGCAACTTTAACTTCATGGCGAATTAACAAATCCTGGAACTCTAGAGAATCAACTGTCTCAGTTTCCATAAGCATTGCTGTTAACTCCTCAAGTACTTGGCGATTGTCGTTTAAAGCCTTTTTAGCTCTTTCGTATGCAATCTCAACAAGAACTGAAACTTCTGAATCAATTGTTGCTGCTGTATCTTCAGAAAAATCTCTTTCTGCAGAGATGTCTCTACCAAGGAACATCCCACCCTGTGAACGTCCTAAAGCTACAGGCCCTAACTTGTCACTCATACCAAATTTGGTAATCATTTGCCGTGCGACTGAAGCTACTTGCTTTAGATCATTTGATGCTCCTGTGGTTACTTCGTCTTCTCCATAAATGATTTCCTCTGCAACTCTTCCTCCAAGAGCAACAGCCATTTGATTTTGTAGGTAAGACCTTGAATAAAGTCCAGATTCCATTCTTTCTTCACTTGGTGTGAAAAAAGTTAATCCTCCAGCTCCACCTCTTGGAATGATTGAGATCTTTTGCACAGGGTCATAATCAGGCATCACAGCACCAACTACTGCATGGCCAGCTTCATGATAAGCAACTAACTTTTTACGTTTTTCACTAATCACTGAGTCTTTCTTCTCAGGACCTACCATTATTCTCTCGATTGCATCACTGACCTCATCGTTACTGACTTCTGTTAATTCTCTTCTGGCAGCCAATATGGCAGCTTCATTTAATAGATTTGCTAAATCTGCCCCAGTAAAACCAGGGGTCCTTCTAGCTACTTGATCAAGGTCAACTGCCTTTGAAAGTGTTTTACTTTTTGCATGAACATTCAGTATTTGCAATCTCCCTGAGTAATCAGGTCTGTCAACAGTTACTTGCCTGTCAAATCTTCCTGGTCTCATGAGTGCTGAGTCGAGCACATCAGGTCTATTTGTAGCTGCAACAATAATTATTCCTGAGTTTCCCTCAAATCCATCCATTTCAGTTAGCAGTTGGTTTAGCGTTTGCTCTCTTTCATCATTACCTCCTCCAAGTCCTGCTCCACGCTGACGACCAACAGCATCTATTTCATCAATAAAAACTATACAAGGAGCATTCTTTTTAGCTTGTTCAAAAAGGTCTCTGACTCTGCTTGCACCAACGCCAACAAACATCTCTACAAACTCAGATCCAGATATGGAAAAGAATGGAACTGAAGCTTCACCTGCAACTGCCTTTGCAAGTAAAGTTTTACCTGTCCCCGGAGGTCCAACTAATAAAACACCTTTAGGAATTTTTGCTCCTACAGCTGTGAAGCGATCAGGATTTTTTAAGAAATCAACTACTTCAGTAAGTTCAAGCTTTGCACCTTCAATTCCAGCAACATCTCCAAAAGTAACTTTTGTTTCAGGCTCCATTTGAAGTCTTGCTTTACTCTTCCCAAAATTCATTGCTGGGTTTCCACCACCACCAGAGCCTGCTCTTCTAAATAGAAAAAATAGACCTCCTAATAAAAGAATTGGAAAAATTAAGCTAGTAGCAGCTTGCTGTAAAGGATTGGCTTGAGTAGTTGGTTGTACGGCAATATCGACGTCATTATCAGTAAGTAATTGGAGTAATTGTTGATCAGGAGCCAAATTGACTAAAGCCCTGTTCCCATCACTTTCAACAATTTGAGCAGTTCCTTTATCTGGAGAAATAAGAACCCTGCTTATTTGCTTCTCTTGAACAGCTTCTATGAAGTCACTATATCTAAGTGTTCTAGATGATTTTGTCGGGCTTGGCTTATCGAAAAAAGCACTTCCAACAAAAATCACAACTACAACAATTAGGACATAAAGACCAATGTTTCTCCAGCGTTTGTTCAATGTTCTTTTATATCTTTAAAGAGTTTAATAGGAATAGGTCCAACTATGCGGCTCTTAGTACATCAACGACGCTTTTAAATGCAAACCATTCAGGAATTTCTTCTCCACTTCTGAGCATTTTTCTGAATTGAGTGCCACTCAATTTTTTTATGTGTAATCCTTTTTCTTTAGCATAATCGGCGGTTACATAGCCTTCCTCCTCTGTAAATACAAGATTTAGAGATGGAACTGTTTGCATTTCTAATTCTTGGCAGCACTCGTTTGCAAAATTTTGAGCATCATATGGACCATAAAAATCTTCACCATTTAGAGAGGACTTACAGCCGGCCATATCTCTTCCGATAATAAAATGAGTACATCCATAATTCCTTCTGATAATCATGTGCTGCAAAGCCTCTCTTGGCCCAGCCATATGCATCGAATAAGGAAGATATGACCACCTAATTTTTGGATTATTAACTTCAGAGGCAAGTTTTTCATAGGTTTGAAATCTTACTGATCCAGGGATGTCATCTTCTTGAGTTGGTCCACAAGTTGGGTGAACAAGAACGACACCATTTTTACTGACATTATTGGCTTCTAAGGCTCTTGTGAAAAGCTCATAATGGGCTCTATGAATTGGATTTCTGCACTGGAATGCGACTACATCTTCTCCAGAAGGAAGGTTCTTTCTTACTTGAGCAGGAGTTTGGCAAGTAAAAACTCTTTTAGGTAATTCTAAACCTTTTATTGAGCCTCCTAAATAATATTTTTTCCTCTCCATAGATATCATTCTTACTGCAGGATGCTCCAAAGAAGTTGTTCCATAGCAAAATTTGGCTTCAATAACTTTGTCAGGAGTCCATTTTTCTTGTATTTCTAAAATTGCTAGTTCTTGATCTTTGTAATTGAGTACAACTGAATCTCCTGGATTTATATCTTCTCTATCTGTATCCATCACAATGGGCAAACCAAAAAGCAAACCTGATTCAAGTCGATTTTGTTTAACGACTGAGTTGTAATTTTTCTCACTCATGAAACCATTTAAAGGAGAAAAAGCACCTATCAAAAGAAGTTCAATATCACAAGCATTTCTATCAGAACAATTTAAAGTTTTAAAAGAATTTTTTTTTAACTCTTTTGCTTCTTGATCAGAAGCCATTAGGTTTATAAGTTCTCCACCATAAGGTTTGATTAAACCTGCGAGATTTTTATTAGAACTTTGCTTGCTAGTCATTTTCTCTTTAAGTAACCGGGAAATTCTCCCAGATAGGGGGCCCATATTTAAGAAATTGTTTTCATTAAATTCAGCCAAAAAAAAAAGAGGGTTTTACCCCCCTTGTTATTGATTAAGATGATTATTTTTTAGGCTTTGCGACCATAGAAGATACCTTTGATTTTGATATCAACAGGATCTTTTGATCCAAGGTCATTGTCTGAAGGTTGGATAGCAACAAATTGGCCACCAAATTCATCAGTGTCTGCATCAACACTATCGACAGTAAGTGTTATTTCACCTTTACCGCCAAGATCATCTTTAACATTTTCTCTGGCAAGATCCTCATCATCACCACCACGAGCAATGAGAGCTTGAGCATATTCAACACCGGTTGATTTAGCGCGACTCTTTGGATCAAGAAAGTCTGCAGATCTATAGCTTGGAGTTGTTGTTGGACCTGAAAATTCAGCTCCTGGCTCAATTGATTTTCCTTTTTTGGATTCAGCAACCATCTCTTTAACAGAGAATGCAAAAGGAAATTCCTCTCCATTTGGAGCTAGAACTGTAATTAGAGAGAAGTCAATACCACCTTTTTCAGTGAATTTCCCTCCGGAAAGATCTCCATAAACTTCATCAAGACTTGTATTGAAGCGAGGACTGATGATTTTTGCAATTGCAAAATCAGATTTATTTCGCTTGTTACCTGGAAGTTTTACTGAAACTTCTGTTGGCTGAAGGCATAAGCTTTTAAATTGACCATCAGCATTAATAGAACCCGATGAACCCGCTGGTAAAACAGTGCAAGCATCAGCTTGGCCAGTATTAACAACATTGCCAAAACGAGCATTACCTTGCTCGCGCCCTTTTAAAGCTGCAGATGCGCTTGATGGGAGAGTTGTAAAGGTGAGACAAAAAGCCAGCATCAAAGCCAGCAGAGGACGAAATCGCATGAGAGGGCTAGATGACTGCGGTCGAAACCGCCCAATTAATTCAGTTGGGATATTACAGGTGTCAAATACTTCTTTTCACAAGCATCTGACAGCTCTATACAACCCGTAGCTTTTGCTTTGATGGATTTGACACATCGTTTTCATTAAAAACCCTTTAACAGCAGTCTTTTTTGGCGTTTAGACTCTGATTTTAGAAAAAAAACAAATTCGAAAAATTTCAATAAATTTTCTATTTTAAATTTCTAATTTCATCTAAAAGTTGATGGGATATTGCAAGTTTTGTTGAAAAAGATAATTTTTTGACCATTTTTTTTGGACCTAACAAAAAACCACTGTTGAAGTTTTCATCAAATCCTTGCCCGGCTCTATCAATGGGATTGGCCATGAGAAGGTCACAACCTTTTGAAACCCTTTTCTTCTCTCCCTTTTCAATGATTTCATTATCACTTCCTGTCTCAGCAGCAAAACCAAGGAAAATTTGATTTTCTAATTTTTTTTTCGTTTGATTTTTGATTAGGTCTGATGTCATTTCTAAGTCATCGAAAATGGACTTTAAAAAAAATTCTTTAGAGATTTTTTGTTCACTGGGACTATTATTTTTGAAATCTGATACTGCTGCAGCCATAACGATGACCTGAGCAGATGGTTGTAAATCATCAATTTTTGCTCCCATTTCATTTGAGCTTCTAACTGGATAAGTATTCAGTCCCTCAAGCAGATCTTGTTGAACGCTTACTGGGCCATGAACTAAATCGACCTCTGCACCTCTTAACTTTGCTGCTTGAGCTATCAAAACCCCCATCTTTCCACTGCTTCGATTAGTTAATTGTCTTGCGGCATCAAGAGCTTCGACGGTGGGACCAGCCGATATGAGAAACCTTATGTCTTTTAAATCTTTAGTGAGAAATTTATTTTCTGCATGGAAAATAAATGCACTTTCAGAGGCCATTTCAATAATATCTAAATTGACCATTTTCCCATTACCAACTCTGTCGCAAGCTAAAAGTCCTGCACTAGGTTCGAGAGTAATAACTTGGTCAATAGTTTTAACGTAATTCCAATTCTTTTTTACTGATTGATTTTCCCACATTGAAGTATTCATGGCAGCAGCCATAACTATTTGAGATTGACTAGCTAAAAGAATGCTGGCTAAAAGTCCATCAGCACTTCCACTAGTAAATTTGGATAAGGATGTGGCGCTCAATGGTGCAACAATAATTAGTTCTGCCCACTCAGCCAAAGCAATGTGCAATGGCTTGGTTTGAGAGTCAGCCCATTGATCTTTATCTTGGTAACATTTATTTCTGCTTAAAGTAGACAAAGATAAGGGACTAACTAAATTAGTGGCGCTTTGCGTTATGACGCACTTGACCTCTGCACCAGCTTTAATTAGGCGGCTAACTAAAATAGGAGCTTTAACAGCTGCAATACTCCCCGTAACAGCAACTAATATTTTTTTTCCAGATAAAGAAGTCGAATTAATCATGATATTTTGATTTTATATCAAATAGACCTTGAAAGATATTTTTCAAATTTAAAATAAGCTGTATTTTTCGTATTAAAGGAAATTTGATTTTTTATATCTTTGATGAAAATAATTTATTTTTGCTTTATTAGATCTTTCATTTATTATATTTTTGTTAGAGAGTTAACTAATGAAAAAATCCTGAGGTAATTTTTTAACTTTTCTCTTATGGCTCTAAGAATGCAGAAAACATTTTTATATAAATCATCTACAAAAATTGTTGATAGGTTAGCAAATTGGGCTGCAAATCCTTGGAGAAGGTATTCATTGTTAGCAATAATTTTTTTAATAGGCTTTTTAGCAGGTAGTTCTCTAGGTATGATTAATGGTGTACTAGCTTTGATGGATCCTGTTGGAGCATTTATTGCTTTAATATTTTTGGAGTTACTAATTCAAGCTAGATTTGTATTTCTGAAGTCTAATAAACCAATAATACTAGTTAGGGTTTTTGATATGTTCAGAATAGGATTAGCGTATGGACTTTTTTCAGAAGGTTTGAAACTATTATAAATCTATTCTAAATATAATTAATCTTTTTTATTTAACCCTAGTAAATACAACAAAGCCATTCTTGTTGGAATACCATTTTCTACTTGTTTACTTATAAGATTGATTGAATTATCTTCAACTAATCGATTACTTATTTCTACTCCTCTATTCACTGGTCCAGGATGAAGAACAGGAACTTTCTTTTCACACCATTTTAAACTTTCATGGGTTATCCCATATTGTGCATAATAACTATCAAGATCCGTAAGCATATTTTGCTTCATTCTCTCTTTCTGTAATCGAAGTGTCATAACTGCATCACTATTTTTTAATGCGTCTTTTAGCGATCTTTTTATGAAAACAGAACCTCTCTTATTAATGGGATCAAAATTTTGCCCTAGCGGAGGATTCTGAACAAAATCAATGAATTCCTCTGGAAGAAGGCTTGGAGGTCCACATAGTGTTACCTCTGCTCCACATGCAGTTAGAGCCCAAAGGTTTGATCTGGCAACTCTAGAATGAAGAATATCTCCAACTATTGTAATTTTTTTATTTAAAAGACTATTAGTTGATGGTTCATTTGGATTAAAAAAAGTAGCAAGTGTAAATAGATCCAAAAGACCTTGACTTGGATGGCTATGAAATCCATCACCTGCATTGAGAATGGATGTATTGATGTTATTTATGTCAACGTAATTAGCTAACTCTGCGGGTACATTTGTTGACTCATGCCTAATTACTAAGATATCAGCCCCCATTGAGATGTATGTGAGAATAGTGTCTAAAGGAGTCTCTCCTTTGCTTAGAGAACTTGAAGATACAGAAAAATTTTGAACATCCGCAGATAGTCTCTTTGCTGCAAGTTCAAAGCTAGTTCTTGTCCTTGTACTTGGCTCGAAAAATAAGTTGGCGATTAATCTTCCATGAAGAGAGGGAAGTTTTCTAGAACTTGATTTATGGACATCTTTAAATCTTGTTGTTAATTCTAAAACTGTTTTGTAATCCTCTAAAGAAAACGTAGATAAATCAAGAACGTGATTATGTTTCCAATTATTCATAATCCCTCAAATGTTGATGGTTCCCAACACTTATTTTTTGGAGGAATTCGATCACCTCTAACCCTTTTGCTAACACTTCTACTACTTTTAAGGTACCAACGCCAAGGTATATCTTTGGCTTGCGAAATGCCAATCCTTGTGGTCTGAACAATATTTCCCATTCTTGTTAAATTTTCTCCCTCTGATAACCAAAAATCATTTGCAGGTGACAAGTGTAAATTGTCAAAATTCTTATTTAATCCAAATCTTTTTGCCAATAATCCAGGCCCAGAAGCAATTCTCTCGTGTTCTCCTTTTATTGCTATCGATCGAAGAAGTACACCATTTGCCCAGTTTTTCTTCCCAGTAACAATATTTACACAACTATTAATGCCATATGAAAGGTATATGTAAAAGTTACCCGGTTCACCAAAAAGGGTTTTGTTTCTTTGAGTTCTCCCTGAGAAGCCATGGCATGAAGCTTCTTCTTGAGAATAAGCCTCAGTTTCAACAATTGCGCCGGCAAGATAGCTGTTTTTTGATAAGCGCTTAATTAAAAAACAGCCAATTAAGCTAGGTGCGACCATATGAGATGGCCTTGAAAAGAATTCTTTTGTAAGAAGTGAGATTTGCTTACTATTTCTTTTTTATCCATAGTACTTACTAAATAATAGATTTCTCTATCTTGCTGATTAATCTACCAACACTTAAAATTTCTTAAAAGGCATTCAAATGGCAAAATGGTATACGAACTTATTTGCTTAAACGAAAGCACTAAGATCTTTTTGTAATAAGTCGTCCATCTCATTATCTAAAGATCTTTAAAATTTTCTAACATAACCATGACTAAAATTTCTTCATCTGATGTACGTAAGGTTGCACAGTTAGCTCGTTTAGAACTTCCAGAAGATCAAATAGAAACCTATACAGAGCAACTCGAAGAAATACTTTCTTATGTTGATCAACTGCAAGAAATAGATACTGAAAATATTCCTCCAACTACTAGAGCTGTAGAGGTGGTTAATGCAATGAGGGATGATTTAGTTGAAGTTAATTGCTCAAGAGAAGATCTTCTTAATCAAGCACCTCATAGGGAAGGTGATTTTTTTAGAGTTCCAAAAATACTTTAAATTCAGGAATTATCATTTACTTTCTGTTCTGATTCTAGTTTTATGAATTAATTTTATATATTTTCTCCTCCAATTGTTTTTCGGTAATATTCTTGCTATTGGTCTCATTTTACTTCTTCTTTCTTTATGGCTTCTGATTCCAAGTAAAACATCATAAAGAAAATTTAGACTATCTTTCTTAGTTTCAAAAATTCCCATTCTTTGAGGCGAACCTTTTTGATCTAAAAGTGGTTTTGTGGCTTCGTAAGCTGGTTTATATTCAAACCATGGAATAGAGGGCCATAAATGATGAACTAAATGATAATTTTGTCCCATTATTAGTAAGTTCATTAATTTACTTGGATAAACTCTTGCGTTTTTCCATCTATTTCTAGACTGAAAAGGTCTATGCGGTAGATAATCAAAAAATATTCCTAAAGTGACTCCAACCATTAATGCTGGTCCGAACCATAAATTATAAATAACATTCATGAAATTGTATTTAATTCCGGCAATGACTATGCAAATAAATATTCCTCTTTCAATTCCCCATTGCATTAGTTCAAACTTTCTCCAAAGTTTTCGCTCAAAGAAAAAATATTCATGATAGAAAAATCTTGGAGCAATTAACCAAATAGGGCCAAAGGTGCTAACTATGTGATCTGGATCGTTTTTTGGGTCGTTAACGTATTTGTGATGCTCTAGATGAACTCTTGTGAAAACTGGGAAACTAAAACCTAGTAATATCGCTGACCCATGCCCCATAAATTGATTGATCCATTTATTTGGATGGGCAGCATTGTGGCAGGCGTCATGAATAACAGTGCCTTCCATATGTAGAGCCAAAAAAGCTAATGCAACTAAAATTGGTAACGGCCAGTTCCCCTGATACCACTGCCAAACACTAACTATTGCAAGAAAATATCCACCAAAGAAAAGACCTAAAGTTACGTTTAAAGGCTTTGGCGGATCAAGATATTCTTGGATCTCATTTTGCCAGTCGCGTAATGACTTCAGTTTTTTCGTTGCCTTATTTTTGTCAGACCTCGATAAGCACTGGGTCATTGCTTGATGTGATTGAAATTAATTGAGCTTGTATAGCTTAATTAAAAAATGCCCACCGGGAGACTTGAACTCCCACGACATAAAGCCACTGGTACCTAAAACCAGCGCGTCTACCAATTCCGCCAGGTGGGCCAAAGGTTTTCACCGATTGTATATTGATTCTAGCAGCTCGTTGATGGCTATTTAAAGACTATTTTTGATTCGTGATCGTAAAAAGATTAATGTAATTTTTATATTTGTATATGAGACATTTGAAATTCTGGTTTTATGAAGCATGATTTTTAGTTGTTCAATAAGCCTTTATCACTACAAAACAAACTCATATTGAGAAAAATATGGTTATTTCTATTTCTGGATACTTGTTTCTTTTTGTTGGGCTTTTGATATTGGCTTTACCTTTAATGCTTGTGGAATTAAGTAGGCCAAGAGATTGGTTGATGGGCGGACTTTTTTTATTTTTAGGATTATTTCTGTTAGTGGAGAATGATCTTTTGAGAGGCTCAATAAATTTACTTGTTATTTCTATGGCAATTTTGTATGGAAAAATGATTTTAGAAATTATCCAAACTAGGTGGAATCAATTAAGCTCTGAAGAAAAAAAGCGAGTTGGATCTTTTCAGAGGTGGTTTGAATCTTTTAGACAGCTCGGTCAAAGTTTTGCTTTACTTGGAGCTGGCTTTTTTAATTTTTTTAAAGGCTTCACTACTAAATCTGAAAAACCGTTAAAAGAAAAAAAATGGGTTCATCCAGAATTGAAAGAAGAAGTCAAGAAGAAAGTAGTTGAAAGATCTGCTTCAACTGATTCCAATAAGATCGGAAATCAAGAATTCGCTGAAAATGAAGAAACTTCTTGATAAGGTTAAAAGACCTCAGGTAACCATGATGACTGATGAATATTTTTCAAAGTGAATAACATCAATAAAGATTCTCAAAAGGATCGTCCCACTTACAAAGACACTCTCAACCTTTTGCAGACTAATTTTGGAATGAGGGCAAATGCAACTCTAAGAGAACCTGAGTTGCAAGCTTTTTGGAGAGAAAAAAATATAGATTTCGAATTAGGCTTAAATAATACTGGAGAGACTTTTACTTTGCATGATGGCCCGCCATATGCAAATGGAACGCTTCATATGGGGCATGCTCTCAACAAAGTATTGAAGGACATAATCAATAAATTTCAAACAATGAAAGGGAAAAAAGTTTGTTATGTCCCTGGATGGGATTGCCATGGATTGCCTATTGAATTGAAAGTTCTTCAAGCTATGGATAAAAGTCAACGAGCTGAATTAACACCTATTAAGTTGAGAAAAAAAGCTGCTGCTTATGCAAAAAAGCAAGTTTCCCAACAAATGGATGGTTTTAAAAGATGGGGCGTATGGGGTGACTGGGATCAACCATATTTAAGTTTAGACAAAAAGTTTGAAGCCTCTCAAATCAAGTTGTTTGGTGAAATGGTCTTCAAAGGATACATATATCGAGGCCTAAAACCAGTTCATTGGAGTCCAAGTTCTCAAACAGCTCTGGCCGAGGCGGAACTAGAATATCCAACCGGTCATACTAGCAAAAGTATTTATGTGGGATTTAAAGTTAATCAAATACCAAAAAGATTAACTCAAGAAATTTCTAAGCAAGCTCCAGATCTAATTAATTCTGAAGGGAAATTAAAAGAAGTAAAACTTGTCATTTGGACTACTACTCCTTGGACAATTCCTGCAAATGAGGCCATTTCTGTTAACCAAAAATTAGAATATGTAATTGCACAAAGTTCTGATCGTTCATTGATAATTATTGCTAACGATCTTTTGGAAGAAGTATCTAAGAGTGTAGGAATTAATTATGAAAAAAGAGTATTAATCAAAGGATCAATCTTAGATGGAATTATATATAAACATCCTTTATTTGATAAAATAAGCCCTGTTGTTTTAGGAGGAGATTATATTACAACTGAATCAGGAACTGGATTAGTACATACTGCTCCAGGTCATGGTGTTGATGATTTCAATACTGGTAAAAAATATAATTTATCAATTTCTTGCCCAGTTGATGAAAAAGGTTTTCTAACGAAAGAAGCCGGAAAATTTGAAGGACTAAATGTATTAAAAGATGCTAATAGTGTCATAATAAGTGATCTCATTAATGCTGGATCTTTGCTTAAAGAAATTCCATATGAGCACAGGTATCCTTATGATTGGAGAACTAAAAAACCAACTATTTTTAGAGCTACAGAACAATGGTTTGCTTCCGTTGAAGGATTTAGAGATAAAGCCCTTTCTGCCATAGAAGATGTTATTTGGCTTCCTGAATCGGGAAAAAATAGAATTAATTCCATGGTTAGAGAAAGAGGAGATTGGTGTATCTCCCGACAAAGGACCTGGGGAGTTCCAATACCAGTATTTTATGAAAAGAATGGACAAGAAATCTTGCTCAATAAAGAAACTATTTCTCATATAGCTGATTTATTTTCTGTTCATGGAGCAGATATTTGGTGGGAATATGAAGTATCTGAGCTATTACCTCCTTCTTATTTAAATCAGGCAGATCGATGGCAAAAAGGTACTGATACTATGGATGTTTGGTTTGACTCCGGCTCTAGTTGGTCTTCAGTTATTTCTAAGAAAGAAAATTTAAATTATCCAGCAGATTTATATTTGGAGGGATCTGATCAACATCGGGGTTGGTTCCAGTCCTCTTTATTAACTTCGGTAGCAGTGAATGAACATGCACCTTTTAAAAAGGTCCTTACACATGGTTTTGCATTAGATGAGAATGGTAGGAAAATGAGTAAATCCTTAGGAAACATTATTGATCCTTTAGTTATAATTAATGGTGGTTCAAATAAGAAATTAGATCCGGCGTATGGAGCTGATGTTTTGAGGTTATGGGTTAGTTCTGTTGATTATTCTGCAGATGTTCCTATTGGATCAAACATACTAAAGCAAATTTCTGATGTTTATCGTAAGGTTCGAAATACGTCTAGGTATCTATTAGGTAACCTCTATGATTTTGATTATAAAATTGATTCCATTGATATTGCTAGCCTACCATTGTTAGATAAATGGATGTTGAATAGAACAGCTGAAGTAATCGATGAAATATCAGATGCATACAATAATTTTGAATTTTCGAAATTTTTCCAAACAATTCAAAATTTTTGTGTTGTTGATCTATCTAATTTTTACTTAGATATTGCAAAAGATAGGTTGTATGTGAGTTCTAAATCTGACTTTAGAAGAAGAAGTTGTCAGACAGTTTTATCCTTGGTAATTGAAAAAATATCTGGATTAATTGCACCTGTTTTATGTCATATGGCAGAAGATATTTGGCAGAATATTCCATATGACTTAGAGGAAGCCTCAGTATTTCAAAGAGGATGGCCTAATGTACCTAAATCATGGCGAAATAGTAGTTTTAATTGTCATGTGACTGAACTCCGTAAACTCAGAGCAGTTATTAATCGTATGTTGGAGAGTTGTAGAAATAATCAAGCGTTAGGTTCTTCTTTGGAAGCATCAGTAAGGGTTGATATATCTGATGAAAAAGTTAAAGCTGCTGTTGAATGGTTAGCTGAAAGCGAATCTAATAATGTTGATGTATTAAGAGATTGGTTCCTAGTTTCATCTTTGCAAATTGGCGGTGAGCCATGGGCTGAGGTTTTAGTTAGTGAGGACAATGATTATGCTTCAGTCGAGATTGCAAAAGCAAGGGGATTTAAGTGTGAAAGATGTTGGCATTATGAAATAGAAATGAGCAAGAATCCTCAACACACGAGTATTTGCAAAAGGTGCGAAAAAGTAGTCTTAGCTATTTAAATAGTAATTAACTTTTAATATTAAAGTTATTATTTTTTAAAATTTACCGGCGAAACGGCCATTCTTTGGTAATTGGATGATCAACCATTGAAGTAACCCTATTAGATATAAAATTAGGGATAAATATGCGAAAAATGTAGCAAATCCTGTACTCCAATTACCGTCTAAAACAAACTTTATTAGTGTTTTTGTTGTCATGAATGAATTAAATGGAATTTCTCTCCAATTATCACAATAGTTCTCATTAATTGAATTCAAACATCTCCAACTAAATATATGAAGTCCAGTATTTAGTAAAGACCAAAAAGTTAAAGTCCATCGCCAAATTCTTGTAGTTAAAGCAATTGGTTTGTAATCAGGCATTTCATCAATTTCTTCATTGAGATCAGACCAAAACCAAATAGAACTGACCATAAGTATTGGTGCAATGAATGAAATTGATTGACCTAATTGGCTCTCAACACTAAGAAATAAAAGGTTTATCGCATAAATACTAGAAACTTTCCAGTAAATTGATAAAAGTCTATCAATAGAGCTCGAATTCGATCTTTTTGCCCAAATCAATAGAAATAATGGGAGACCGAATGCGAAGGTGGCCGCAATTCGATATGAGAGCCAAACTAGAATTTGGAATTGAGGTTCAGTCAAAAAAAAATCTCATTCATATGTATTATCAACCTTAAGCTTATCTTTTTATGATTATTTTTAATTATTAAAGTTTTTTCTCTATATTTCCTAACTTTTAGATTATTTATCCAATTCCTCCCTTGATTGATTAATGATTATCTAGCTATAAAAACAAAATAATTGAAAGACTCTAATCAAAAATTTATAAATTGGTTTGTCTTCATATCATCTTCTGAAAAAATTAATTGACTTGCTAATATAATAATCTGATTTATTTATTTCAGGTTTCATTTTGTGAGACAGCATGTAAATCCTTTAAGTCAATTTTTTCAGTTACCATTATCTCTTCCTAGTAAGAATATTCTTTTTGAGAAATCTCACTATCCAATTCATTTAGATATTGGATCTGCAAAAGGTGAATTTCTGATTGAATTAGCAACAAAATACCCTGACTGGAATTTTGTTGGGCTTGAGATAAGAGAACCTCTTGTTAGTTTATGTGAAAAGAAAAGAAGAAAATTAGAATTGACTAATTTAAAGTTTCTATTTTGTAATGTTAATGTCAGTCTAGATGAATGGTTATCTGACTTAGATTTTGGTCAATTAAAAAGAGTTTCAATTCAATTCCCAGATCCTTGGTTTAAAAGAAAACACTTTAAAAGGAGGGTCCTAAATACTAATATTCTCAATTCCATTGCTAAATCTATGAGTAAGGATGGTGAAATATTTATTCAAAGCGATATAGCAAACTTGTGGTTAAGTCAATCTTATAAATATTCTGAAGTATCATTAGTTACACCACTGAAATACTTGGCTTTAGTTTTTGCAATATTTTTTGGCTACTTTATTTGGAATGAAATACCAACTATTAAAACATTATTTGGTGCAGCTTTAGTAATAATCTCTACAATGATCATTTTTAGAAGAGAAATTTACCAAAAAAAAAATATCACGTCTAAAACAATTAATGACTAAAGTTCCAAAGTACTGGAAAAAAGCAAAAAAAAATTTGTCTAAGAAAGATAAAATAATGGCTAGATTAATAAAAAGTTACGAAAGCCCATCGGAAACTATTTTA
>OBOA01000004.1_pt1 | contig 39825 bp, 42 predicted proteins | sample 1535281 | NCBI WGS metagenome assembly OBOA01 (sample SAMEA3275639, study PRJEB22092) | marine metagenome | biome: 01000035; feature: 00002223; material: Deep Chlorophyll Maximum | collected 2014-06-19T13:00:00+00 | depth 75 m
CCCCCACGGCGGAGCGAGCGAAGCGAGCGGAGCTAGCACAAGGTCCACGCGGCCCGAAGTTCCACGCGCCCCCGCCTTAGGGTTTCGGGTTTAGGGGCTGTCGGCCCGACGACCCGCCGCATGGAAGGGCTTATCTGTAGTCTAGCAATAAAGCAAGAGATATTCCATCTTTAGAGAATACTTCTAATCTAAGTGCTGCTTTAAGTTTAGGTACCATAAGTTGCAGAGTAGTATGGAATGGGGCTCAAGTATCAAAAAACGCAGCGGATGATGAATATAAAATAAATTCTATTGATACATGGATAAAGGAACTTGCTTGGAGAGAGTTTTATCAAAATGCTCTCATTAATTTTCCAGAGCTTGAGAAAGGTCCATACAGGGAGAAATGGTTAGATTTTCCATGGCAAAATAGACCTGATTGGTTTGAAGCATGGGGAGATGGATTGACTGGTATCCCAATAATTGATGCTGCAATGAGACAACTTAAGTGTTCTGGATGGATGCATAATCGTTGCAGAATGATTGTTGCCTCTTTTCTAGTAAAAGACCTTTTAATTGATTGGAGATTGGGAGAACTTTTCTTCATGAAAAGCTTAGTTGATGGTGACTTGGCAGCAAACAACGGGGGTTGGCAATGGAGTGCTAGCAGTGGAATGGATCCAAAACCCATGAGAATATTTAATCCTTTTAGACAAGCTTCTAAATTTGACGAAGATGGTGAATATATCCGAAAATGGATTCCTGAGCTATCACATATTTCAACGCCTAATTTACTTTCAGGTGAAATAAGTTCTGCGGAGAGAAATAGCTATCCAAAACCAATAATAAACCACAAAAATCAAACATCAATCTTCAAAGAATTATATTCGAATATTAAATAGCTTATTTTTTAAATAGTTCTTTTATTTTATCAATGACATATGATTGCTGAATAGATTTTAACTCTGGGAAAATAGGTAAACTAATAACCTGACTACATACTTTTTCAGTAACAGGAAGAGATCCTTCTTTATACTCTAAATTTTTATATGCAGGTTGAAGATGTATGGGTATTGGATAATAAATTATTGTATTTACACCAAGCCTATGAAGTTCAGTTTTAAATAGATCTCTATTTAGATTATCAAAAACATCATCTGAGTTAGATTTTATATTTTTAATAAAAGAATTGTCCATTATTCTGATTACAAATTGATTCCAAGAATGACCAGAATTATTAACAAAAGTATTAGATGGTAATTCAATTGAATCTATAGATGATAACTGATTTATGTAATTAATAGCTATTTCTTTTCTTTGCTCAATCCATTTATTTAATCGGATTAACTTAACATTTAATATTGCAGCTTGTAATGAATCAAGTCGACTATTATATCCAATATTTGTATGAAAATATCTCTTTGGCATCCCATGAATAGCTAGTTCCCTAATTGTTTTTGCTAGATCAAAATCATTAGTAGTTATAGCTCCTCCATCTCCTGCTGCACCTAAGTTTTTAGTAGGGAAAAAACTAAAACAACCTATATCCCCATAACTTCCAACAGGTTTACCTCGCCAATACGCACCAGCTGCCTGAGCACAATCTTCTACAACCTTAAGATTATTGGATTCAGCAATTGCCATTATTTTATCCATATCTAGTGGATGACCAAACAAATGCACAGGCAAAATAGCTTTTGTTCTGGGAGTTATTGCTTTTTCTATTAAATCCAGATCCATAAGATAGTTTTTAGAATCAATATCTACAAAAACCGGCCTAGCTCCAACACTGGTGATTGCTTCTGCAGTAGCAAAAAAACTAAATGATGAGGTGATCACCTCATCACCTTGTCCAATATTTAGTGCTCTTAAAGCAAGAATTAATGCATCTGTTCCACTATTACAACTAACTGAGTAAGAAGTTTCTATTGCTAAGGCAAAAGCTTTTTCGAACGAAGCTACTTCCTCTCCTCCAATATATTTTCCGCTTCTGAAAACCTTAATTAAAGCTTCTTCAATCTCGTCTCCAATTTCAGAAATTTGAGCTTCAAGACTAAAAGGAGGTATTTGCATAACTATTTAAATCAAGTTGCAACGATGAACAATTAAAAAGACATTCATTAATTCATCCAAACCACTCAGGCTCCATACCTGGATGCCATTTTATGTTGCAACCAATAGAAGGTTTTTGATTAGCTGAAATAACTTCTCCCTTTAATAAGGATTTGAATACTAGACGAATATCATCACCAGAAACAGGAATTTCATTACCGGGGCGACTTCCGTCCATTTGTCCCCTATATCTCAATGTTAAGTTTCCATCTGGAGAAGGCCAAAAAACATAAAAATCGGGAGTACATGCGGCTTTAAGCGCTTTTGCTAATTTTTGATCAGAATCAAATAAGTATGGGAACTTCCATCCCAGTTTATTAGCTTGAGAGGCTAAGAATTCTGGTGCATCTTGAGGATGGGTTATCAAGCTATTGCTAGAAATAGCCAAAAATTGAATATCATTACCAAAAGAATTGAATAGGTTTGTGATTCCACTTTCTACATGTTTAACAAATGGACAATGAGCACATATAACCATCAAAAACAATGGTCTTTTTGTTAGGTCAACACTTTTAATATGACTAAGGCCTTTTAAAGGATCATCTGGAGCAGAGTTCACGCCTGAAACCACACCTAACTCAAAATCAGGTAATTGAGTTCCTAATGGAAGCATTGTTGAGGCTGTTCGAACCATGATTCTTATAGTTTTTGGGGTTAATGGATTACAGAACTTTTAACTATATATTCATTTAACTATGAGTCTTAGCCCTAAATAAGGGACAATTAGAAATACTAACCAAATGAGTCCGAAAGATGCTTCTCGATCTTAGTGGCAAAAAAATCCTTGTTACAGGAATAGCAAACAATAGATCAATTGCCTGGGGCATTGCACAACAGTTAAAAGCAGCTGGAGCTGAATTAGGAATTACATACTTGCCCGATGAAAAAGGTAGATTTGAAGCGAAAGTAAAAGAACTTACTTCTCCTTTAAATCCAAGCTTGTTCTTACCACTTAATGTTCAAAATTCTTCTCAAATTGAAGAAGTTTTTGAAGCCATTAAAAATCAATGGGGTCAGCTTGATGGATTAGTTCACTGTCTAGCCTTTGCAGGGAAAGAAGAATTAGTAGGCAATTACAGTGCAACTTCTTCAGAGGGATTCTCAAGAGCCCTAGAAATCAGCGCTTACTCACTCGCCCCACTATGTAAATATGCAAAACCTCTTTTCAGTAAAGGTGCTGGCGTAGTCACCTTGACTTATTTAGGAGCAGAAAGAGCAATTCCCAATTACAACGTAATGGGGGTTGCTAAAGCAGCTTTGGAGGCATCCGTTAGATATCTTTCGGAAGAACTTGGTCCTGAAAATCAGGTTCGAGTTAATGCTATTAGTGCTGGACCAATAAGAACTCTCGCGAGTTCAGCTATTGGAGGAATTCTGGACATGATTCATAACGTCGAAGAAAAAGCTCCCCTTAGGAGAACCGTTACTCAAATCGAGGTAGGCAATACCGCTGCTTTCTTGCTTAGCGATCTTTCAAGTGGTATATCAGGACAAACTGTTTATGTTGATGCAGGTTATTGCATCAATGGAATGTAATTTCAAGCCAACTTAAAATTGCCAATTAAATATGGAAAAAACTAGAGAAGGAGAGATTAGACGGGAAACTAAGGAAACTGACGTTTTTGTGAAAATTGATCTTGATGGTTCTGGAAAATGCAGTGCAAATACGGGGATTGGTTTTCTAGACCATATGATCCAACAATTATCTAGTCATGGCTTATTTGATATTGAAGTAAGAGCGAATGGAGATACTCACATAGACGATCATCACACCAATGAGGATGTTGGAATTGCTATTGGACAAGCTTTGTCAAAAGCATTAGGTGATCGAGTTGGAATAAAACGTTTTGGTCATTTTTTAGCTCCGCTTGATGAAGCTCTTATTCAGGTTGTGGTTGATTGCTCCGGTCGACCACATTTAAGTTTTAGTTTAGATATTCCTTCTCAAAAAGTGGGCACTTATGATACGGAGTTGGTTAAAGAATTTTTTGGTGCTGTTGTGAGTAATGGTGGTTTAACTCTCCACATCAGACAACTGGCAGGAAATAATACTCACCACATAATTGAGGCTACTTTCAAATCGTTTGCAAGAGCCCTTAGGATGGCTACTGAAATTGACCCTAGAAGATCAAGTCAAATTCCAAGCAGTAAAGGAGTTCTTGAACAGGCTGGTCAATAAAAACTCCATATTTAAATAAATCATTTGAGCTTGAACTCGCAAAAGTGAGAAGTTTAAGCGAAAATCAAGTTTCAATTCAAGAAAAATAATGGCAGTTAGTTATTTAAAAAGAGAAACATCACCACAGCAAACAATCTTCAACAAAGAAGATTGGTCCAGTGCATATTGCAATGTTGAAAAAGAATTAGATCACGCTCAACTAAAACTGGTAAAAGGATCTATTCCTGAACAAATTTCTGGTACCTTTTATCGAAACGGGCCAGGCAGATTAGAAAGAGGGGGAAGATGGGTCCATCATCCATTTGATGGAGATGGCATGATTGCTGCCTTCAAATTTGACAATGGAAAAATAAACCTGACGAATCGTTTTGTTCGCACAAAGGAATGGACAGAAGAAGAAAAATCCCAAAAATTTCTATATAGAGGTGTATTTGGAACTCAAAAAGAAGGAGGAGTGTTAGCAAATGCTTTTGATGTAAGGCTAAAAAATATTGCCAATACACACGTAATAAAACTTGGAGATGATCTACTAGCTTTATGGGAAGCATCTAGTCCATATTCACTTAATCCAAATACCCTTGAGACCAAAGGTTTATCAAATTTAAAAGGAGTTTTAAAAAAAGGTGAAGCATTTAGTGCTCATCCACGATTTGACCCTGGCCATCATCAAAGTCAAAGAATGGTCACTTTTGGGGTATCTACAGGTCCTAAAAGCACAATTAGATTGATGGAATTTTCCACAGAGGGAGAAAATATTGGTTCTCTTTTAAGTGATAGAAAAGATTCTTTTAATGGATTTGCGTTCTTGCATGATTTTGCCATAACTCCAAACTGGGCAATATTTCTGCAAAATGCTATTAGTTTTAATCCTCTCCCTTTTCTTCTTGGACAAAAAGGAGCCGCACAATGTTTAGCCTCTAAAAGTGATGGAACTCCAAAATTTTTATTAATTCCAAGGGACTCTGGCAAGTTTGCTGGTCAACCTCCAAAATCAGTTGATGCTCCAAAGGGTTTTGTTTTTCATCATCTAAATGCATGGGAAGATAATGAAAAAATCAATATTGAAAGTATTTTTTATGATGATTTTCCGAGCATTGGACCCGAAGATAATTTTAGAGAAATTGATTTTGATCTTTTACCAGAAGGAATTTTGAAAAGAAGTGAAATCAATCCCATAGAAAATACATTTACCTGCTCAACAATAAGCAATCAATGTTGTGAATTTGCAATGGTTAATCCTCATTTTGAAGGATTAAAGGCCCGTTTTAGTTGGATGGCAACTGCAGAAGAAAAAGAGGGGAATGGGCCACTTCAAGCCATAAAAAAAATCGATTTATCTAATAATAAAGAGATAAGTTGGAGTGCTGCTCCAAGAGGTTTTGTAAGTGAACCTATATTTATTCCATCTCAAGAATCAAAGTCTGAAGAAGACAATGGATGGGTTGTTGCATTGGTTTGGAATAGTATTAGATCGGGAACTGATTTAATAATCCTTGATTCTAAAGATCTGACTGAAAAAGCTATTCTTGAAGTTCCAATATCAATTCCACATGGATTACACGGAAGCTGGGTTGAAAATTAAAAACTAAAAGTTTTCAAGAAATCAAAAACTACTTTTTCATTGAACCCAATAGTTGTTTTAATTTTGGTATGAGCAATTTGAATGCATTACCCCTGTGACCAATATGCTTCTTTTTTTCGTGGTCCATTTCTGCATAAGTCTCACCTAATCCAGAAACTTCAAAAATCGGATCATAACCAAACCCATTTTCCCCTTTCGGGAAAAAAGTTATTAGACCTTCGCAAAAGCCTGAAACTTCTATCAACACTTTTTCTCCACTAGCAATACATAATGCACATTCAAATTTAGCTTTTCTATTTGAAAAAGGTTTTAACTCGGCTAATAGTTTTTCAATTCTTTGCTTATCTGAACTTGCATACCTAGAAGAATAAATGCCTGGAGCCCCCCCAAGAGCCTCAACACTTAATCCAGAGTCGTCAGCAAGAGACAAATTACCTGTTGCTTGACTGACAGCAATGGCCTTGATTCTTGCATTTTCCATAAATGTATTTCCTGTTTCCTCAATCTCAAAACCAACAGGTTGAGTCAATAAATCAATGGGAAAATCGTCTAAAAGTTTTTTAAATTCTCCAATTTTACCCTTATTGCCACTAGCAATTACAAGAGGGACATTATCCAAAACTATTATCTATAAGTTGCTTTGCATAATACAAAGTTGAAGTAACTTCTGCACTGGATGGCGCTTCACAATAAATTCTTAAAAGAGGCTCTGTTCCAGAGAAACGGAACATCAGCCAATGACTTTTATCAAGTATGAGTTTTATTCCATCAGTTGAAATAACCTCTAAAACTGATTTATGACCAATTGAAGATGGGGTTTTCTGTTTCAAAAAATCTTCCACAGACCTTCTCATCTCCATGTCTTTGAGAGTTAAATCAATACGTTCGAAATGACTCTTACCAAAACGAGCATGAAGAGAATCTATTTTCTCACCTAAACATTTACCATCAGCAACTATTGACTCCATCAAAAGCAAAGCGGTAAACAAAGCATCACGTTCTGGCAAGTGATGTCCAAACCCAACTCCCCCTGACTCCTCTCCTCCAATAAGAACTTCTCTTGAAAGCATTTCTTCAGCAATATATTTAAACCCAACTGGCTTTTCGAGCACTTCTCTCCCCAGATCCTCAGCAACCAATCTCATCAAGTCCGATCCACTCACAGTTTTTACAACGCAACCTGGCATATTTCTAACTCTTGCCAAATGATCTATCAAGACAGGCATTAATAACTGCGTATTGCAATATCTACCTTTTTCATCTATTGCCGCAATTCGATCTCCATCTCCATCAAAAACTAGGCCCATAGACAACTGTCCTGCCTGGAATTCATCCTGAACTTCTTGTATTAATTGCGATAGGTAAGCCTTCAGAGGTTCTGGAGGATTACCACCAAAGCTTGGGTCTCTTTCAGTTCTTATTTCATAAATAAGCTCTTCACTATCAACTCCAAATAATTCAGACATGCAGCCCGCAGCAGATCCATGCATTGGATCGACAAAAATTTTCACACCTAGTTTCCTCAAGCCATCAGCAATCAAATGCATGTCAAATTCCTGACTAATCCCCAAAAGATGTTGTTTTCGAAAATCAACTCTCTCGGTTACTCCTTCGATTGGAATTGATATCCCCCCAGCATCTAATCTTTTTTGAACGGAATCGGTAAAAGAGCTATCAACTGAGCCTCCAAAAGGACCTTTAATTTTCAAACCCAACCATTCGCATGGGTTATGACTTGCTGTAATCACTAGTGCACCAAGTGCATTTTCTTCAACTATCCCCCAGCTACAAGAGGGAGTTGGCAGCGCGGAAGAAGCCAACAAAGGGACTAAATCAACTCCTCTCACTGCAGATGCGACCGCCTCAGCCATCTCCTCTGCTAGGAATCGTCGGTCATAACCAATGATTATTTTATTATTATTTTTTTCTTCCACATAATCAAGCTCTTGAGCTGCTGCTGCTGCAACTTTAAGTAATCTTTCCAAGGTGAACTCAACTCCTAATATCCCCCTCCATCCATCTGTTCCGAAAGAAATTTTTTCCTTAGTGAGATTCAACTTTTTCTTTTTCATCTTTATATTGGAGAAACTTTGTTCTTAAAGAAATGCGGATTATTCTCTAAGTATGAAATGTAATAAATCCAAACCAATTAACGATCACCTTTTAAGGAGTTGGATTAGATGCAGAAGAAAGGCGTGGCTTGATATTTATGGTGATAAACAAAAAAAGTTGTGGACGGCCCACAGCACACTTCAATTAAATCATCAAATCGACTGCTTTCATAATCTCTCACAAAAAAGTTATGGGATAGGAATTCAAGCATGTGAAGAGGGAAAAAATATTGCTTATGGAGTCAGAATTAAATATCCTCTAATAAAAAATAGAATTATCAAAGCAAATTTGCCAATACTAAGGAAGACATCTGGAGAGAGTATTTGGGGGAATTTTGCATATCAACCTATATTAGCTAGGCAAGGTAAAAAAATCACAAGAGAGCATAAATTAACACTGGCAATGACTGGTTTATTAATAAATAATTTACAAAAATTTCAAGTACAAAAAGGGTTAATATTACACAAAGAAAATGAAGTTCTCAAAGTCGAAAAGATAAAATTAAGCGATAATATAAACACAGATTTAATAGGTTCATTATTAAACCTAGAGAAAGATATTGAATCAAGAAATCCTCCACCCATAACTTCTAATAGAAAAAAATGCACAATATGTTCATGGAGAAAAGATTGTGATGCTGTAGCAATTAAAGAAGGGCGCTTAAGTGAAGTTAGCGGGATTGGAGAAAAAAGAGAACTTTTATTAAACAAAATTGGCATAAATAATATAGAGGAACTAGCAAAGATTAAGCATTATAAATTAAAGGAAAAGCTTGAAATATTTGGAACACAACATGGTGATATTTCCAAACAAATTATTTTACAATCTCAATCTCGATCAACGAATAGGGCAATCAAACTAAATCCAGAAATAGAACTAAATAATCTAAAGAAAGCAAAAGGTTTATATATTTATGACATTGAATCTGACCCAGATATTAAACATGACTTTTTACATGGATTTATTCGATTACCAAAAAATATAAAAAATGAAATAAGTTTAGAAAAAACTAAATATTCACCATTACTTAATCTTGAAAAAAACACTGAAAGTTTTCTATGGAAAAGAATAACTAAAAAACTAAGTATTAATCGAGACTATCCCATCATCCATTATGGGGAAACAGAACCAATATCTTTGCTAAAGCTAGGATTGCGACAAGGAGCTAATCCTCATGAAATTGAAGAATTAAAAAAAAGATTTATTGATATACATTTATTAATTAGAGAATACTGGTGTCTTCCCGTAAGAAATTATGGTCTTAAATCAATCGCAGAATGGATAGGATTTGAATGGAAACAATCAAATGCAGATGGAGCTAGAGCTCTCTTATGGTGGAGACAATGGAAAAAATCACGTAAAATAAATAAAATGTATTCTAGAAATTTAAATTCAATTTTTGAATATAACCGTGATGATTGTATAGCCACCTTAATGATCGCAAAGTGGTTAATAGATCACTAGTAAGTATATCGCAATAAATTAAAAAGGATTAGTAAAAGAGATTGGTTTTTTAATAGTTATGGAGTCACCATTTTCAGAAAAACAAAAATCATGATCAAGAAAAGTTTTCTTAATTAAAGCCAGTCCATTAAAAAAATTATCATCAACCCTAATTGAAGAAGTCACAACTCCTACATTTTTTTTATACCCTTCATTTTTATTAGTATTAAAAAACTTTTTACCAATTTGAAAATTATCATTTTCCCCATAAGCTTCCCAATAACGAAGTTGATATTTTAGAGATTTAGATCTAAAAAACTTCGCCATTGCCTCTTGACCTAGATAACAGCCTTTATCTAGATTTATAGTATCTGCTAATCCTAGCTCATAAGGATTAGTTTCTCCATTCATCTCTTTATCAAAGCTAGGTATTCCTTGTCTTATTTTCCAACCTTCCAATTCTTCTTTAGTAGCTTTTTTGTATTTAGTTATTCCATCTATGCTGAAATTATTTTTATCAATCCAACTAAAATCTGACTCCTTCCATGAATTATTATTATTTATTTCTTGTCTTCTTCTAATTGGATCTATAACTTCTAACTTAACTTTGTCGGCTGGAAATATCACTGATTCAAATCCATCTCTTATAGAATTAATTTCACCGCAAATTATAACTATTTCAGCCATATCATCTGAAAGTCGAATTTCCAATACAGCTTTTAAAGATCCTTTAGTTGATAGCCAACAACACATGAATATTCTATCTAGTTCTTTCTTAGCAAAAACGTCAGCGGTTGTTTGACCATGTAAAAAAGAAGTAGTCCCCTGACCTTTGAGAAGTAATGAAGGGAATGTTTCATCCCAAATCAATGCTTGGGATTCTGTCATTGCAAACTATTAGCTCTTTCAACAATCTCTTTTAAAAAGAAAAGACTATTTAACTCTAAATCAGCTTTAGACATTGCATCTAGGCCTCCTTCTTCTCTGTCAACTATTGCTAGTACTTGTTTAACTAAATACCCTTGATTTCTAAGTTGTTCAACTGCTTTTAAAGAAGAGCCACCAGTCGTAACAACATCCTCTAAGACAGTAATCACAGAACCCTTTGGAGGTAAAGGTCCTTCTAACCACGCTCCAGTCCCATGACCTTTCGCTTCCTTCCTAACTATTAAACCGTTTAAATCAATACCTGATTGAGCTGCCAAAATTACAACGCCACTAACAAGTGGGTCAGCACCTAAAGTTAAGCCAGCTACGCCACTATCACTTTCATTAATTTGTTTTAGGAATAATGAACTTATTGACAAGAGACCTGGACCTGAGAGAGAGACTGGCTTGCAATTGACGTAATGAGAACTTTTTTTTCCGGAAGCCAAAGAAAAATCGCCAAACCTATAAGCTTTTTGAGCTAATAAAGTTAAAAGATTTTCTTTTATTCCATCTGATGAAGGATTCAATGGATTCATATCTTTATATGCAAGTTTAATTATTAAACATCTTGGTGGGATTAGATATATATTTACTTTAGGCAAACTAATTCACTATTATCAAAAAAAGTTTTAGTTCTCCTTTTTTGGGGGTGTAGCAATCTGGTGAATGCAGCGAACTCATAATTCGCCTTAGGCGAGTTCGATCCTCGCCACCCCCATAGAAAAATTATTAATGAGTTTATTACTTCTTTGTATATTGCTTGTAATACCAGCATTTTTCAATGCAGGTCAATTTGCCATATTGCGACTTCGTTCAACTAAGGTTCAAAGACTTGTAGAAGATGGACTACCTGGTTCCAATTCCATAATTCGTCTGCAGAAAAGGCTGAGAAGAACCCTTTTAATAGCTGAGTTAGGAATAACTATTTCATTAATTTCAATTGGTTGGATCTGCAAAAATTTCGCAAGTCAATGGTGGGGAAATAATGCTTCAATTAACTATTTGTTAGATCTAGGTCTTTTTATTACTGTTGTACTTTTAGCTACTCTGATATCTGGTCTGCTCCCAAAAGCACTTGTTCTTAATCAACCAGAGACTTCTGCCCTGAAATTATCGCCTCTAATTGAAGCAGCGATAAAATGGATGTCTCCATTCCTTTCTTTGCTTGAAGGACTTGCTTTATTAATTCTTAGATTATTTGGACTTAATACTCAATCAGAAAGTCTTACTACAGCTGCATTCTCTGCAGGGGAATTAGAAAAATTAATTGAAACTGGTGGCGTAACTGGATTAAAACCTGATGAAAGAAACATACTTGAAGGTGTTTTTGCTTTAAGAGATACACAAGTCAGAGAAGTAATGGTTCCCAGGTCAGGAATGGTTACTCTTCCAAGAGAAGTTTCCTTCACTCAAATGATGGAAGAAGTTCATAAAACTCGTCATGCCAGATACTTAGTAATTGATGATTCACTTGATAATGTTCTTGGAGTTTTAGATTTAAGGCAACTTGCTGATCCAATAGCTAAAGGAAAAATGCAAGCTAACTCCTCTTTGGAGCCTTATATAAAGCCAGTTGTTCGTGTTTTAGAAACTTCTACTTTGGCCGAATTGCTACCCCTAATAAAAAATGGGAATCCACTACTTTTGGTCGTTGATGAATATGGAGGAACTGAAGGATTAATAACATCAGCAGACTTAACAGGTGAAATTGTTGGTGACGAGATTCAATTTGATAATAAAGAATCTGAGCTAAGATCTCTTGATGACTTAAAAAAAATATGGCTTACTTCTGGTGAGATAGAAGTAATAGAACTAAATAGAGAGCTTAACTTAAAATTGCCAGAAGCTGATGATCATTACACTCTTGCTGGATTTGTTTTAGAAAAACTCCAAGAAATTCCCAGCTCAGGAGAAACGTTCATTCATAATGAAATTGTATTTGAAATTATCTCCATGAAAGGTCCAAGAATAAACAAAGTAAAAATAATCCTTCCTAAGTAATTTATAAAACAGACTATTAATTAATAAGAAAGTAAACATGAAAACAATTTCCAAGATCAAAGAAAATATTATTCCTGTAAAAGTTGGGGTAATAGGAATTGGGAATATGGGGTGGCATCATGCGAGAGTACTTAGTCTTCTCAAAGATGCTGAGCTAATTGGAGTTGCGGATTTAGACGAAGAACGAGGAAAGTTGGCTATGGAGCAATTTAATTGTAATTGGTATGGAAACTACAAGGATTTATTACATAAAGTAGAAGCTGTATGTATTGCTGTACCTACGTTATTTCACCATGAAGTTGGTCTAGAATGTCTAAAGGCTGGTAAACATGTTTTAATTGAAAAACCAATAGCAGCAAATAAAGAAGAAGCATCATCTTTGATCAATGCTTCAAACAATGCAAAAAAATTATTACAAGTTGGTCATATAGAAAGATTTAATCCTGCATTTAGAGAATTGACAAAAGTAGTTGCTAATGAAGAAGTTGTAGTTCTTGAAGCAAGAAGGCATAGTCCTCATCCCGAGAGAGCTAATGATGTGTCGGTCGTTTTAGACTTAATGATTCACGATATTGATTTAGTTATTGAACTTGCAAATTCAAAAGTAATAAGACTTGCTGCCGTTGGAGGATGCAGTGGAGATGGACCTATGGATTACGTTAACGCAACACTGGGTTTTCAAAACGGGGTGGTTGCAAGTCTGACTGCAAGCAAAATGAGTCACAAAAAAATCAGAAGTTTGAGCGCTCATTGCAAAGAAAGTCTTATTGAAACAGATTTCCTAAATCACAATATTCACATTCATAGAAAGGCTCATGAATGGTATTCAGCTGATCATGGAGAATTACTTTATAGAAACGATGGTTTTATTGAAGAAGTAAGTACAACATCAATTGAGCCGTTGTATGCAGAACTGGAGCATTTTTTACAATGCGTCAGAGGGAAGGAGAAGCCAGCTGTAGACGGGCTTCAAGCTTCTAGAGCACTTCATCTGGCTGATTTAATTGAAAAGGCAGTATCAATACCAAGTGAAGACATTTTGCTAAGCAAAGGGATCTAGATAATCCTGATTAATTCACTCAAAAAAATAAAATATTTGCCCGATGTCTTACTTCGAACAAAAATTTTATTTTGTTAAGAATATCTAATCGATTAGTTAATTTTTAAAAAATCCAGAAGAAAAGACTTCGCTTTTAACGAAAGCCAACCGCCGCTTGCCAAACAAAAACAAGCAGAAAAAAGAAAAGAGGTATTAGCGGAAGTACATCCACTGTTGGTGCAAAAGCTTGGTATGCAACTGGAAGTTCAGCAAGCAAGTCGAAATTAATCAGTGCCATCCCTAAGAAATAATGGACGTATCAAGCACGCACGCTACCACGTATGACGCGCTTTAGAGTCACTCTGCCACGGAGCGAAATCCTCTGAAAAACAACCTTCAGTAATTGCTTGCCTCATAGCACCTGTAAAACGGATCAAATGCGTAAGATTGTGCACACTCAAGAGTGTAAGACCTAGTAATTCTTTATTACGAATTAAATGATGAATATATGCCCTTGAATATCCCGTACAAGCTTCACAAGTACATGTTGAGTCTAACGGGCTGTAATCGTCTTTAAAACGTGAATTCCTTAGATTCCATGTCTCTCCATTAACTAATGCGCTTCCATGCCTTCCCAGCCGCGTAGGAATTACACAATCGAACATGTCAACTCCATTTGCTACTGCAATGGCCATTTCTCTTAAGGTTCCAATTCCCATTAAGTATCTAGGTCGATCTTGAGGTAACAAAGGACAGGTTTCTCGTACGATTTTGTGCATTTGATTTATGGGTTCACCTACGCTTACTCCTCCAATAGCAATCCCTGGCAAATCGAATCCTGAGACAATTTTTGCACTCAATTCCCTTAAATGAGGGAAGCAACCACCTTGAACTATTCCAAAAACTGCTTGATCATTTTTCTTATGAGCATTTAAACATCTCTCCAACCAATGATGGGTTCTCTTGCAAGCCTCCTCAACATCTGATTCGCTTGCTGGGTAAGGGGGGCATTGATCAAAAGCCATTGCCACATCTGACCCTAAAGCCATTTGAATTTCAATAGCTTTTTCAGGAGTCAAATAAATATGTTTACCATCTCTTGGACTTTGAAACGAGACTCCTTCATCATCTATTTTATTTAATTTTGCCAAACTAAATACTTGAAAGCCTCCTGAGTCAGTAAGAATTGGTTTATTCCAACTCATAAATTTATGTAGTCCCCCTGCATCTTGAACTATTTTTTCTCCTGGTTGAAGATGAAGATGAAAAGTATTTGCAAGAATCATTTCAGCCCCTGTTTTCTCAAGTTGCTGAGATGTAACTCCTTTGACTGTTCCTAAAGTCCCAACAGGCATGAATTTTGGAGTATTTACAATTCCATTTGGAGTTTTAAAAGAACAGACACGAGCTAATGTCGTTTTGCATCTACTTTTTATTTGGAAATCGAATAAGGGCTTTTTCAATTATTCTTAAATATTCCATAACTTAGACTAGTTATATAACTAATTTGAGAGTTAAGAAACAGTTGAGGCTGTAATTCTGATTTTTAAAAACTGGCTAGGTGACCTTGCAGGTGCATGGGTCTTCTACACAATTCTGCCTCAATGGCCATTACTTAAACCTAGGTTCAAAAGAATTGCTCGCTTTGCACCTTTAATAGGACTTTTAATCGGCTTTTTACAATCTTTTTTTTGGCTTGTATTTAACTACTTTGATTGGCCCCATACTTCTATCGCCTTGATATCTATTGCAATTAGCATCTGCATAACTGGTGGACTTCATATTGACGGGTTAATGGATACAGCTGATGGGATTGGTGCAGGGCCATCAAAGCGAATTGAGGCAATGAAAGACAGCCGAGTTGGAGCTATAGGTGTGCAAAGTTTAGTAATTATTTTAGTCCTTCAAATAGCCGCAATTATCAAACTTGGTTTTTATGCTCCTTTTGCTTTTCCAATAGCTGCCTTCTGGGGACGATTCTCCCAAATATTTGCTATTGGAAATTATGAATACATTCTCAATAAAGAATTTGGTTCCATTCATCAAAAATACTGGAGAGGCATCTCCCAAGAACTAAGACCTTCATTAATAATAATTTGTATTGGCATAATATTTTTTTTATCTACAACCTACTTAAATTTATCTAATACTTTATTATTGATATATTGCATTTCTTCAGGATTAACAACTTCAATATTAATCCCACACTTTATAAACAAATTACTAGGAGGACATAATGGTGATAGCTATGGAGCAGGTTTAGTGATAACGGAAACTACTAATTTATTACTATTAAGTATCATTTTGGTTCCAAATTAAAAACGAAAGCATTCCCTGATTCAGGCAAAGAGTTTTTAAATTGGCTTGGATCAACTAATAACTGTAAATCTCCACCTAGTTGTCTAGCCAAATCTCTAGCAAGAGCAAGACCTATTCCACTTCCAGACATTTTTGAACCACTTTCTCCCCTAAAACCCTTCTGAAAAATCTTTTCTCTTTCTTCCTCCTTTATTGGGGTGCCCTCATCCCAAATACATATCCCCTCTTCGATTACTTCAATACCAATAGAGGCTTTAGGAGGGCTATAACGAAATGCGTTCTCCAAAAGATTTGCAACTATTTCAGCAATAACTCCTTCTGAAATTGATTTTGCTTCCATCCATAATGGCCATTTTGAAGGACCATACCAGTTCCTGCCTTGCAAATTAGCTCTAGCCTTAGCTCTCTCAATCAATGGCTCTATTAAGCTTTTTACACTGATGCAAGTCTCACTTGGCAAAAGTGGAGGCAAGAGCAATCTGTTTGATCCATCATCAGCTTGGGGTAGTTTTACCTGACTAAGTTGATCGAGCGCAGAAAGATATTTATTAACTTGTGCTTGTTCGTTCATTAGACCTTTTACAAGGTTTTCATTTTCACTTTCAGGGCCTATTTTCCTCAAAAGAAGTTTTGCATAAGTACCAAGAGCAGCTAGTGGATTTCTGAGCTGATGAACCATTAATGATATCTGCTCCTTTTGATCATCTAATTGATCTAATAACCTTTTTCTATCAAGTTCAGAAGCGAGAGAGTTAGCCATCAAAATTGACATTGATTGCAGGCGTTGATCAAGAGACTCACGCCATTCTTCTTCAGTAGCGAATCTCTCCGCGCGTATAACGCCTAACAATATTGACCCCTCCTGCAATGGGTACCATCTTCTATTAGAAGATGGTGTGCGAAGGGCAGTATCAGTTTCTACTGGCTGTAAAAATTTCTCTGACTTCGGCCACTGGCCTACTACTTCCAAAGTAGGGGATCCACTTTCTCCAGATCTAGCTACATAAACAACAACATGCTCGAGCTCTTGATCAGCTTGAAAGCTCATCAACTGTTGTTGAACAAAATTCAAAAACCGTTCTGAATACTGCGTTGAAGTCATTCTGCAATTTTAGACAGGGGAAACGAAATATTCAAAAACTTGAAAAAATTGAAAAAAGTATTAAGATGTTAATAAAGATTTTAGATTACTTAACTAGGAGGCTATCTCAAATTTAATCAAAAAGTGAGCACTTTAAGTGACTTTGAGGCTGTTGCAGAGATTGATGGGTAACCTCTGTAGTCAACTTTTTAATTATTTGAGAGAAACTTTTCTCCTCAGTTTCAACCTATTTTTCTTAAAAACTCTTGCTTAGGCTAGAGCTAATAAAAAAGAAAAACCTCTAACTCTCTCCCAACAAATAAAGGTAGTTTTTTCATGTCTAAGAAGCGCAAAAGAATTAGCAGAAGAAGACTTGCAGGACAGCGTGTTATGTCCCATGTACCTATTTTCCATCTAGGTACAGGTCAGCACAAGCCAGTAACAGCAGCCAGAAGATTTATTGCAGAAGAGGGGCTCTATGCTCCAGCGATATTAAATGTACGTCGTAATGAACACACAACTGATCGATTTTTTTGGGGAGAGAAAGGTTTGTTCAGTGCTCAATATGCTGAAGAAAATCATTTTCTGTTCCCTTCTTTAAGAGTGATTGTTGAATTTCTAGGTGAAGACAAAATCTTTGCTGGTTTAGAACTTACAGCAGATGACTGGGAAGAAATCGAAGAGTACGAATACGCTTTTGTTTAACTTAAAAATTGTTGTTCAATTTTTCCACGGCAATAATGAATTAGATCATTATTAATTTCATGGCCTCCATCAAAAAAATATAATTCTGCTTTAATTCCATTTTTCAACAAAATATCAAGGCTTTTATTAGAAGCAGCTTTGGGAACCACATCGTCCATTTCGCCATGGCAAAGAAAAATAGGTGACATATTTTTCATAGGTTCCCAATCTGGATGTGGATAAGAGCTAAGTGCAAAAACTCCCTGAAATTTAATTCTTGTTGCAAGATCTAAAGCCATTGCACCTCCTTGAGAAAAGCCCAATAACACTGTCTTTTCTAAAGGAATTTGTTTAGTGCAAAGATTATTTAAGCGTTTTTCAACATCTAATACTGCATTTGGGACCTGCTCCCACTCGTGAGGGTATAAAGGGTACCATTGCCTACCTGATCCACTTGGATGAGGCTGAGGAGCAGAGAGAGAAATTATTTCAAAAGGATCTTTTAATCCATCAGTTAATAATTTTCCAATAGGCATTAGATCATGGGCATCTGCCCCCCAACCATGAAGTAAAACCAATCTATTTGTTGCGGATTCAGAATTTAAGGAGATTAGTTCAGTCATCTTGAATGCAATATGCTTCTTTGATGCGTAGGTTATCGAAAAGAATCGATTTCAAAAAATAAAAATGTCACCGATAGCTCTGCTAAGTGTCTCAGACAAAACTGGCTTAATTCCACTTGCGAAAGCATTAGTTAATGAACTGGGCTTCAAAATCATTTCAAGTGGCGGGACTGCAAAGTTAATTGAGAGTGAAAATCTTCCTGTTACAAGAGTCGCAGATTACACAGGATTCCCAGAGATTCTTGGAGGAAGAGTAAAAACTCTAAACCCAAAAATTCATGGAGGGATATTAGCCAGACGAGATAAACAATCTCATTTAGATGATTTAGATAAACAAAATATCAATCCAATAGACTTGGTTGTTGTTAACTTATATCCATTTGTAAAAACAATTTCCAAAGAGAATGTTTCATGGGAAGAAGCTATCGAAAATATTGATATTGGCGGTCCAACAATGATCCGAGCAGCAGCAAAAAACCATCAAGATGTTCTTGTAGTTACTGATCCAAGTCAATACTCAAACTTAATTGATGCCTATAAATCAAAAAAGATCACTACTGAATTACGAAAAAAATATTCGCAACAAGCTTTTGAGCATACCGCAACGTATGACCTAACAATAAGTAATTGGATTGCCAACCAAAGCTCCTCAAAAAAGGTTTCTTGGTTGCAAAGCTTGCCATTAAAGCAAGAACTTAGGTATGGAGAAAATCCTCATCAAAAAGCTTCATGGTATGGAGAGCCTGAAAAAGGATGGAGTGGAGCTAATCAATTACAAGGCAAAGAATTAAGTACAAATAATCTTCTAGATCTGGAGGCTGCTTTATCTACTCTTCGTGAATTTGGGTATGAAAATACTATTAGTAACCCTTCATATCAAAAAGCAGCGGTAGTAATTAAGCATACAAATCCTTGTGGCGTAGCTATTGGAGATTCTTCATCCTCAGCTCTTAAAAGAGCATTAGATGGCGATAGAGTAAGTGCTTTTGGGGGTATTATTGCTATCAATTGCCCCGTTGATGAAGCTGCAGCAAAAGAAATTGAAAATATATTTATTGAATGTGTTGTAGCTCCATATTTTGATGAAACTGCAAAAGAAATACTTTCAAAAAAGAAAAATCTTAGGCTCTTAGAATTAAAAGCTGAGTCTGTCCAAAAAGCAGATAAAAATCACATAAGAAGCATACTTGGTGGTTTATTAATTCAAGATTTAGACGAACCAAGTATTGATCAAAAACAATGGAAAAGTGTTACTGAACTAATCCCAACAGATGAAGAAATGAATGACCTATCTTTTGCTTGGAAAATTGTAAAACATATACGATCAAACGCAATAGCTGTTGCATTCAATCAGCAGAGTCTAGGGATTGGAGCTGGCCAAATGAATAGGGTAGGTTCAGCAAAACTTGCATTAGAAGCTGCTGGTAGCAAATCAAAAGGTGCTGTTTTGGCTAGTGATGGTTTTTTCCCATTCGACGATACTGTAAAGATGGCTTCTGATTATGGTATTAGTTCAATTATTCAGCCAGGTGGAAGCATTAGAGACGAAGATTCTATTAAAGCCTGCAATGAATTAGGAATAAAAATGATTCTTACTGGTAAAAGGCACTTTTTACATTGAGACAAACTCAAGGAGTTGATTTCTTAAATATATTATTTCTTACTTTAAATTTATACTTAATTATGATCCTTTAGGATAATAAGTTATTTTATTGGATTTCCTGAAAAGTGATAATCTACCAGGACCTGCACACAAGAAATAAAATGATATTGCTGCATAAATAGCGGATAATTCAAAAATATAATTGTGATTTTCGACTACAGCAAAAGGGAATCCCTCTAAACCAGTATCTATGAAATGGAAATACAAAGCAAAAACCATAGTTGAGAGTAGACCCAAGGAGGATAATCTTGCCAATACTCCGGTTGCTAATCCAATTGGACAAACTATTTGAGTTACTGCCGCCAAATACGTCCAAATCACAGGATCACCAGGAAGAAAGCTGAAGTATTTGCCTACAACAAATTCAGCGAATCCTCCTGGATCACTCAATTTTTCCAGACCGTGATGAACCATGAACAAACTAAAACTAACCCTAAGTACAAAAATTGATAGTTCGCCAAAAATATTAACTTCACCTTCAGGGCTTTGAACAACCACTTCAACTTTTTGTGAATCAGGATCTTTAAGATTAGATTTGTTTGCTTGAGTCATCTTCTACTAAAAACTATTAACTATCCTACGAGAGATTGGAGCAAAATTGCGTTTTTTTCTTATCAAAAATTTTCGCCTATTTTCATTAGCTTGTGAATAACATCTTCAACTACACGGTCGGGAGTTGAAGCACCCGAAGTAATACCTACACTAATATTTCCGTTTTGAAGAAAATTTTCCTCAGTTAACAATTCACCTCCCTCTAGAGGCATATGAGTAATGGTATTCGTCTCTTCTCCAATTCTCTCTGGAGTATCAATATGAAATGAACGAATCCCCCTGCTGATTGCGATTTCTTGCAGATGAGTTGTGTTAGAAGAATTGAATCCACCAATTACAACCATAAGATCAAGAGGTTCATCAACTAGCGAAAACATTGCTCCTTGTCTTTCTTCAGTAGCATCACAAATGGTATTAATAGCTAGAAAATGTTCATTCAATTGAGCAGGTCCAAATCTTTGCAACATTGTTTTCTCAAACAATCTTCCTATTTCCTCAGTTTCGCTTTTTAACATTGTGGTCTGATTAGCAACTCCAACTTTTTGCAAATCCTTATCGGGATCGAACCCTGCTGAAGAGGCTTTTGAAAAACGATTTAAGAAATCTTCTCTATTTCCCTTGCCTAAAATATAATCAGAAACATAATTCGCCTCTTCAAGATCAAATAGGACTAAGTAAGTCCCTGCAAAAGAACTAGTCGCTAGAGTTTCTTCGTGTTTATATTTGCCATGAATAATTGATGTAAATGTATGTTTTTTATGCTTTTCGACTGTATGCCAAACTTTTGAAACCCATGGGCAAGTGGTATCAATAATATGACAACCTCTATCGTGTAAGAGCTTCATATCTTGAACCGTTGCTCCAAATGCAGGAAGAATTACTACATCTCCATCTTTTACTACTGAAAAATCTTTAACCCCTTTTTCCTCAGAAATAAAAAGAACATTCATTTTCCTCAAATGATCATTCACAGAGGGGTTATGAATGATTTCATTAGTGATCCATATTCTTTCATTTGGATAATGCTTCCTAGTCTCGTAAGCCATTGCTACTGATCTTTCTACTCCCCAACAAAATCCAAAAGCTTCTGCAAGTTTAACTTTTAATCTTCCGTGTTCTAAAAGATTTCCATTTTCTCTAATAGATCCAATTAAACCACTTTGATAAGCCTCAGCAAGTGCTTGAGCTCGCTTATTTGCTGAACCAAATCCTCTTCGGTTATAACGATCCGATTTATGAAGAGTTTGCTTAAAGGCTTGAGTATCCATTTCAATTAAATAGTAAAAAACAAATTGATAGGAATCTCATCACTATTAAACCACACTAAAAAAGCCCAGATATATTCTGGGCTTTTTTAGATTTAATGTAAGACAATTAAACAAGTTAACTAGCTAGAAGCAAAGTCAGGATAAGCCTCCATTCCATGCTCGCCAATATCAAGTCCCTGTGTCTCTTCTGCTTCGCTAACTCTGATACCTCCGAAGAAGCCACCAATAATTTGCCAAGCAATCCAGCATGTCACAACAGTCCATATGCCATAAGCAGCTGCACCTAATGCTTGAATGAAGAATTGGTTAATTCCTCCTCCATTGAGAAGACCAATTCCTGCAGCTCCAGGATCCATGCCATCAACGCCCCAAAGGCCGATAACAACAGTTCCCCAAACTCCACAAACACCGTGAACTGAGAAAGCACCAACTGGATCATCAATGCCTGCAGAATCCAGAGCAGCTACTGCAACTACGACGATTAATCCACCTACAGCACCAGCAAGCCAAGATCCAGCAAAAGTCATATTGCCACAACCAGCAGTGATACTTACTAATCCAGCAAGAATGCCATTGATGATCATGGTTAGATCAGGCTTACCAGAAGTAATGGTAGATAGAACTGTAGCGGCGATTGCACCACCAGCTGCTGCCAAAGTTGTTGTAACTGCAACGTAAGCAACATATTGATCCATAGCTAATTCTGAGCCAGGGTTGAATCCATACCAACCAATCCAAAGGATTAGTGCTCCTAAAGTTGCAATGGCCATATTGTGTCCAGGCATCGCTTGAGCTTTGCCATCAACAAATTTGCCAATACGAGGTCCAAGAAGCATTGCTCCAACAAGACCTGCCCATCCTCCAACAGAGTGGACAATGGATGAACCAGCGAAATCAATAAAACCAAGTTCAGCAAGCCAACCACCGTTCCATTGCCAACTTCCAGCAATTGGATAGATAAAAGCAGTCAAAACTACAGAGAAAACTACAAATTCACCGAATTTGACTCTCTCAGCAACCAATCCCGAAACGATCGTTGCAGCAGTACCAGCAAAAGCAGATTGGAAAAGGAAATCAACTGCTGGGACAAGACAACCTGTATCTCCTGCGGCTGCACACTCAAGTGCACCTGAAGGGTCAGGATCAACGAATAAGCCTTGGAAATAAAGCCATCCATCAATAACTGAACCGCCATACATTAATGAATAACCAATTACCCAGTAGGCAGTAACAGCAAGAGCAAAAACAAATAAATTTTTAGCTAAAATGTTGACCGCATTTTTTTGACGGCACATACCAGCTTCAACCATTGCGAATCCCGCGTTCATAAAAATAACGAGGATTGTGGCTATAAATAACCAAAGGTTGTCAGCCAAGAAAGAAGCGGCTTGTGGTCCTGTTAAATCTGAAAGAGCAACCTCAGCTCTTGCAGAGAAAGTGAAAACACCTAATCCCAAAAGGGCCAATGGGATAGAGGCTAGCCATGCCCAAGACTGACTTCTTCTAAAGCCTTTAATACTTCTCAGAAGAAGCATTGGCCCGTTCAACAGACTTGCATCTTGGAGACGAGAAGTAGTTCGCCTTGGAGGCGATTGCAAAGCAGTGGTCATAAATGATGCTTACTTCGAGAAAAAGAAATGGATAGTTAATCCAAAATTTATACAATATTAAATATGTACGCAACACATACTTACAAGATGTAAGTGTTGATACAAAAAAAGAGTTTAGTCTTGAAAATATGTTCTTGTTTACACATTTATCAACTCAATTAATTGAATTTACAAATCCTATACAGAGCTGAAGCAGTCCAATCAAAAACAAGAACTACTTAAAATAGCTAAACTATATATGCCTGTGATTTATGTTAAATCGTTATTTTTCTCTCGAATTCTGAAAAGGTCTAATACCTTCCCAAGTGATGTGATCTATAAAGAAACCAAATGCGCATGGAATCACTTCAACACCCTTAGTTAATGCCTCTCTAAACAACCTCCCATACTCAGGATCTGCTATTTCACCAGGTGCAAAAAGTTCTATATCGCTTCTACTAATACAAGGAATTAGCACTGCTCGAGAATCTGGATAAACACTCATTAATTCTTTTAAATGTTTTTGACCTCTAGTCGTTACTGTATCTGGGAACAATGCTAAAGAATCTTCACACCAGGTTGTATTTTTAACCTCGACAAATATCTTTCTACTATCTTCATTCTGAATGCTTGGATAAAGCAATAGATCAATTCTACTTTTTCTTTCTAAACCATAAACAACTTCAGGCTTAATGCTTGAAATTTGACCAAATTGCCTCTCTAAACAATTTGCTTCAATTAGATGTTTAATCAATTTATTAGGCAAAGATGTATTAATACCAACCCAGCATTTCTTGTTCTCATTATGACTAGGAACCTCAGCTTGCTCCCAAGACCAATCTAATTTACGTTTAGGCGAAGGAGAATACTTAAGTCTGACTCTCCGCCCAGGCCACAAAACCCCTTTCATTGGGCCTGTATTTGCACAATGCGCTGTAACAACCTCTCCATCATCCAACTCAATATCGGCCAAAAACCTTTTATATCTCTTAATTAATATTCCCTCTATAAGAGGCGGAAACTTAATAATGGTTTTACCAATTTCAATCACTTAATTAACATCCAATTAAAACAAGAACTACAAAATATTTTAGAAAATGAAAGTTCTCTTTTTTCAAATTTAACATGTCGAAATCAATCAAAGAAATTGCTTTCGTCGTAAGTTTAGGAACTTTATTGAGCAAATTTGGAGGGATGGCTAGGCAATTAGTTATTGCTGGTGCTTTCGGAATTAGTGCTGCATATGATGCATATAATTATGCTTATATTATACCTGGATTTTTTTTAGTTCTTTTAGGAGGTATAAATGGTCCATTGCATAACTCAATGGTTACACTATTAGCAGATAAAAACAAATTTGATAGTAGATTATTTATAAGTTCAATCAATTATATATTATCTATAATACTATTAATTATAAGTTTATTTATTTTCTTTTCATCTGATTTTTTGATTAATTTGGTTGGACCGAGTTTAATACCTGAAATAAAAGAAATAGCATCCTATCAATTAAAAATAATGTCTCCAATAATCTTCCTATCTGGATTGATAGGTCTTGGATTTGGATCGCTAAATGCTAAAAAAGAATTTTTCATTCCCTCTATATCTCCATTAATTTCAAGTCTAATAATCATAATTTCAATATCAAACTTTTGGATAAATAAAGGAAATACGACTGATCTAGATGCACTGAATATGAGAGGAGGAATTATTTTAGCAAAGGCAACATTTATAGGTGCCCTATCTCAATATTTAATTCAAATACCGTTCCTAATTAAAAAAGGAATATTTGCGATAAGTTTTTCAATACAAACAAAATATTCAGAAATAAAAAGGGCCTTGCAAATGATTGCCCCTGCTTCACTTTCCTCAGGAATGATACAAATTAATGTTTTTACTGATTTATTCTTTGCATCTCAAATAGTTGGAGCTGCAGCTGCCTTAAGTTACGCAAACTTTTTAGTTCAAGCACCTCTTGGAATAGTATCAAATTCTATTTTAATTCCATTATTACCGGTTTTTGTAAGTTTAAGAGCTCGAGAAAATCATTTAAAATTGATCAAAAAAATCCATCAGGGATTAATTCTTTCTTCGACTTCTATGGTATTTTTAGGGTCGATATTTATTTCACTTTCTACTCCAATAGTTGTATTAATCTATGGTAGAGGTTCATTCAATCAAAATGCGGTTGATGTAGTAAGTCAACTATTAATTGCATATGGAATAGGAATGCCTTTTTATCTATGTAGAGATCTATTGGTAAGAGTTTTTTATGGTATAGAGGATGCAAAAACACCATTTAGAATATCAATCATAGCTATATTACTAAATTTATTTTTTGACTGGTTTTTCATAGGAGGTTCAAGTCCATGGGGGGAGCTATCACCGCTAAACTTAGGAGTAAATGGATTAGTCTTTTCAACTACATTTGTTAACTTCTTCGCTTGTACACTTTTACTATTTAAATTAAATAATAGATTAGATAATCTAAATTTATCTAATCTATTATCTCAGAATCTGAGAATTATTCTAATTGGTTTAATTTCTGGTATTTGCTCATTTTTTATTTTTAAAATAATATTTTTACCCTATAGTTTTATCAATTTATTATTGAAATTAATAATATCATCTGGAATTAGTCTGATTATCTTTTATTGTCTAGCAATTATTCTTAAAATTGATGAGATTGATAATTTAAATAAGTTTTTAAAGGAGAAGTTTATTCGTCTTTAAGAAAAACATCTTTTTCTGATCTAACTTTAAGTGGAATCTCCAAACAATTCATTTCATCAGTTTTTACTCCACTTACTGAGAGAATTCTTGCTTCGATACCAAACTCTTGAAAAGCTATTTCCATCTCTTTCATTAGTTCCTTTTCAACCTGTGCATCAGCATCAGCAACTTTCCCTATAAGTCTCTCTCCTAATCGACCAATTCGCTGCCTTACAACCTCTCTGGCATTAGTCACTTGAATGATTAGCAAGAATAAAGAAGCAATTGATCAAATCTTATCTGCAATAGGGTTCTAAAATCTCCTCAAGGTCAAAGAATTGATTTGGTGGAATTAATTTTGATAACGGCAATCGCGTGATACCTCCGCCAAGTTTCACTTGAATTCCTTCAAGACCTTTTCTAGCTGCAACATTTGCACCTTGATCAAAGTTAGCCTGACATTCAATAGCTAAGTCCTTTGCAAGGCCAGCATCACCTAGATAAAGGTTCCAATTTCCAACTTGAATAAATAATCTGTCAGCTATTGACATCGCAAGCTCATTAATTTGCGATGAATCGATAGAAGTGGACATAAACCTAGGTTTTTCTATTGTTAATGACCTTAGGCAGAGATTGGTTACTTTCTCAAAATTAAAAAAATTAATGGAATAACAACTTTTTAAGTTTCTCGATGTTATTTCAATGAATTTTTAAGGCATAGATACAAACATATTTTTCTATTCTTTGGGAGACAATCTGATATTGTTTTTTCATGCGCCTGTAGCTCAGCGGATTAGAGCATCTGACTACGGATCAGAGGGTCGGGAGTTCGAATCTCTCCAGGCGCGTTTAAAAAATTTGTAAATCCATATATAAACTGAAAATAAGAGAAAGTTTTCTCTCATTGGACTAAACATATGCTTACTATCACATCATAAATAAAAGAATAAAGTGACTATTGAATCTTCTTTGATGAAATGTGATCCAAGTATTGCGAAATTAATAAACAATGAATTATCAAGACAAGAAACTCATTTAGAGCTTATCGCAAGCGAGAATTTTGCCTCTAAGGCCGTAATGGAAGCCCAAGGATCAGTCCTAACAAATAAATATGCTGAAGGTCTCCCTAACAAACGCTATTACGGAGGATGTGAGTATGTCGACGGAATTGAGCAACTAGCAATAGATAGAGCAAAAAACCTTTTTGGTGCCAACTGGGCAAACGTCCAACCACACAGCGGAGCTCAAGCTAACTTTGCAGTTTTCCTTAGCCTTCTAAAGCCAGGGGACACAATCATGGGAATGGACTTATCTCATGGAGGTCACCTCACGCATGGTTCACCTGTAAATGTAAGCGGCAAATGGTTTAAAACTTGCCATTACGAAGTTGATAAAAAGACTGAAATGCTCGATATGGATGCAATAAGAAAAAAAGCAATTGAAAATCAACCTAAATTGATTATCTGTGGATTCTCTGCCTATCCACGAAAAATTGACTTCAAAGCTTTCAGATCAATAGCTGATGAGGTAAATGCTTATTTATTAGCTGATATTGCTCATATTGCTGGTTTAGTGGCAAGTGGACTTCACCCAAGTCCAATCCCATATTGTGATGTAGTTACAACAACCACTCACAAAACTCTTAGAGGGCCAAGGGGTGGACTAATCCTCTCAAAAGATGAGGAGATAGGAAAAAAGCTTGATAAAGCAGTATTTCCTGGCACCCAAGGAGGTCCTTTAGAACATGTAATCGCAGCCAAGGCTGTTGCATTCAAAGAAGCTTCTGCACCCGAATTCAAGATCTATAGCCAAAAAGTAATCTCAAATGCACAAGTTCTTTCTAATCAACTTCAAAAAAGAGGAATTTCAATTGTAAGCAAAGGAACTGACAATCATATAGTTCTTCTTGACCTTAGAAGCATTGGTATGACAGGTAAAGTTGCTGATCAATTAGTAAGTGATATTAAAATAACCGCGAACAAAAACACTGTACCTTTTGACCCCGAGTCCCCATTTGTTACTAGTGGGCTAAGGCTAGGTTCAGCAGCCCTTACGACTAGAGGTTTTAATGAACAAGCCTTTGAAGATGTTGGTAATGTCATTGCAGATAGACTACTTAACCCTAACGATGAAGATATAAAGGAAAAGTCAATCAATAAAGTATCTGAACTTTGCAATAAGTTTCCTTTATATAGTGAAAACATCTAAAGAAATTACTATTAACAAAAAAAATAAATTTGGAGCAGAGATTTTATGCATTGGAAGTGAAATACTTCTAGGAAATATTGTAAATACAAATTCTCAATGGATAGCAGAGCAATTAGCAATTTTAGGAATACCACATTTCAGACAAACCGTTATTGGAGATAACCCTGCCAGATTAGAAGAAGCAATACTTGAAGCATCTAATAGATCTGAAATTCTAATAACAACTGGTGGGCTTGGCCCAACTCCAGATGATATAACAACGAAGGTGATTGCTGATACTTTTAAAACACCTCTAGAACAAAGAAATGATATATTGATTGACTTGAGAAACAAGTCAAAAGATAAGGATAGTAAATTATCCGAAAGTCAAAAGAAGCAATCATTAGTCCCAAAAGGGGCTAAAATTATAAACAATTACTCAGGCACAGCCCCTGGTATTTACTGGAGCCCAAAGGAAAATTTTACAATACTTACTTTCCCTGGAGTCCCGAGTGAATTAAAAGAAATGTGGGCTAAAGAAGCATCAAAATTATTAATTAGTAATAATTTATCAAAAGAAGTTATCTCTAGCAAAGTTTTACATTTTGCGGGTATAACTGAATCATTGCTTGCAGACAAAATCCCACATTTACTTATATCAAAAAACCCAACTGTTGCAACTTATGCAAGCACTGGCTCAGTAAAGGTAAGAATCACAGCCAGAGGAAAGAGTTCGGGAAAAACCAATAGATTGATAGAACCTATTAAAAAAGAATTAACTCAAATCACTGGATTAAAATGCTTTGGTGTAGACAATGAAACTCTTGAAGAAATTGTATTTAAATTATTACTGAAAAGAAAAGAAACTATTGCTGTTGCAGAATCATGTACTGGAGGCGGAATAGGTTCTAAACTTACAAAAATCCCTGGATCTTCACAAATTTTCCATGGAGGCGTCATCGCATATAACAATTCAATTAAACAGAGATTACTAGGGGTACCTGAGGAAATAATTAATACCTATGGTGCAGTCTCAAAGCAAGTTGTCGAATCAATGGCGAGAGGCGTCCAAATAAAATTCAAAGTTAACTGGGCTATCTCTGTCAGTGGAATTGCAGGACCCACCGGAGGAAGCAAATCAAAACCAGTTGGTCTAGTCAATTTTTGTATTAAGGGTCCAAAAACCCTTATTACATGGGAAGAAAATTTTGGATCTAATAAGACAAGAGAAGATATTCAAAAATTAAGCGTTTTAAATGCTCTTGATAGATTACGTTTATCTATAATCATGGCAAATTAAGTCCTCATCATTGGATTTGAAAGTTGAGTTCTAGAACCCTCTACGACAAAGTTTGGAACTTCCATCAGGTAAAAGAATTACCTGGAGGATCGACTCAACTTTTTATTGGTCTTCATTTAATTCACGAAGTCACAAGTCCTCAGGCTTTCTCTGCACTGAATGAAAAAAAACTTGGAGTAAAGTTTCCCAATCTTACTGTCGCAACAGTTGACCATATAGTTCCGACCTCAAACCAGCAACGTCCTTTTAGTGATCCTCTTGCAGAGGAAATGTTGGCTACTTTAGAAAAAAACTGCAAAACTCATGGGATAAAATTTCACGGAATTGGAAGTAATTCGCAAGGAGTAGTACATGTTATGGCTCCAGAATTAGGATTAACCCAGCCTGGAATGACAGTAGCTTGCGGAGATTCACATACCTCAACCCATGGAGCATTTGGAGCAATTGCCTTTGGTATTGGAACCAGTCAAGTGCGAGATGTTTTAGCCAGTCAAAGCTTGGCAATGAATAAATTAAAAGTAAGAAGAATATGGGTAGAGGGTGAATTGCAAAAGGGAGTCTATGCAAAAGACCTAATTCTTCATATCATTCGTCATCTTGGAGTTAAAGGAGGTGTGGGATTTGCATATGAATTTGCTGGGCCTGCAATAGAAAAACTCTCAATGGAGGGACGAATGACCATATGCAATATGGCTATTGAAGGTGGTGCAAGATGCGGTTATATCAACCCAGATGAAACCACTTTCAAATATATAAAAGGGAAAGAACACGCGCCCAAAGGTCAAGAATGGGATAAGGCTATTTCTTGGTGGAAAAGTTTAGCTAGTGATTCAAAAGCAACATTCGATGATGAGATTCAATTAGATGGATCATCAATCGAACCCACTGTTACTTGGGGTATAACTCCTGGGCAAGGAATTTCAATCAAAGAAACAATTCCAAACCCTGAGTTTCTTCCCAAAAATGAGCAACAAATCGCTAAAGACGCATGCAAATACATGAATCTAAAACCAGACGAACCCATAGAGGGACAATCAATTGATGTTTGCTTTATAGGGAGCTGTACCAATGGAAGATTAAGTGATCTCCAAGAGGCATCTAAAATTGTTAAAGGTAATACAGTCGCTGATGGGATTAGAGCATTTGTCGTTCCTGGTTCTCAAAAGGTCGCTAAGGAGGCAAAAGAAAAAGGATTAGATAAAATATTTCTTAAAGCAGGTTTTGAATGGCGAGAACCAGGTTGTTCAATGTGTCTCGCCATGAACCCAGATAAACTAGAAGGCAGACAAATAAGCGCTAGTTCGAGTAATAGAAATTTCAAAGGAAGACAAGGCTCTGCAAATGGGAGAACCTTGTTAATGAGCCCCGCTATGGTTGCTGCTGCTGCAATAAATGGGAAGGTTACAGATGTAAGAAAGTTCCTGCAAGAGTAAAACTAAAAATAAACTTATTGAAAGATGAATCAAAAGTTCCCAAAAGGTGAAATCAAATCAATACAAGGCCGCAGCTTTACAATGAAAGGCGATGATATTGATACAGACAGAATAATTCCTGCGAGATTTCTCAAATGTGTAAGTTTTTCCGCTTTAGGAGAACAAGTCTTTGCGGATGATAGAAAAGAACTAAAGGGTAATCACCCATTTGATCTTGATCAAAATAAAGGGGCAAATATTCTTGTTGTCAATGATAATTTTGGCTGTGGTTCAAGTCGAGAGCATGCACCTCAGGCTCTTATGAGATGGGGGATAAGATTAATTATTGGGGAAAGCTTTGCTGAAATCTTCTTTGGGAATTGCCTTGCTCTCGGGATACCTTGCCTAACAGCCTCAAAAGAAGAAATAGTTAACTTGCAAAACCTAGTTGAAAAAAATAACAACCAAATCTGGGATTGCAATCTTAAAAACCTATCCATTTCTAATCAAAAAGAAACTGTCAAACTTATTCTTGATGAAGGACCACACAATATGCTTTATTCAGGAAAATGGGATGCTACCTCTCAATTACTAGATGAAGAAGAAAAAATAAATAAAACATTTAATAACTTACCTTATCTCAATAACTTCAAACAAAAGATCTAAAATACTGCTTTAGTAGAATTACCAAATTTAAATCCATTTATACGAAAATATAAGCCTCCTGCCTCATTATTAGGATGATAGTAAATTCCACATTCGTATGCTCTTTTATGCCATAAGAGCCCTAACTTTGTATCGTAATATTCTCCATAGTTTTTGGAACTACTATCAATATTTAAATTAGAAATAATATCAAGCATTAAAGGTCCATATATTTGTTGCATTAAACTTATATTTATTGTTTTCAAATCTATTGCGTTATCAAACTTAAATGGACTATTTCCAAATTTAATTTTCACACCTGGCATAACCGAAAGTTTTGTATAATCAAAATAATCTCTCTCTAAATTACCTAGTCTAATTTCGGGACCAATACTAAGCTTGAGAAAGCCTTGATCACTATCATTCAAATAGTTAAAATAAGCTGAATCAATATTAGTTCTTAAGACTAATTCAGAGTTAATTAAAACAGGGGATAAAGGCGTTAAATGATTTTGATAAAGATTTTTTTTATTACTTTTCCATATTTGATATTCACTATCTAAAGAAGAAAAGATACTAGAGCGCCAAAGGCTAATCATTTCACTATTTTCAAATTTTTCTGCTTCATATCTACCTGTTCCTATCCGAATATTTAAGTTATTTTTTAAACTGCCAGTCGTAAAATACTGCGACTTTTCGATAAAGCCTCCAAATGCAGATTTAATCTCAGTCTCACCAATTGTTCCATTCCAAGCTCTCGATCTATAAGCAGTAAAAATATTGAAAGTTGATTCTTCTAAAATAGGTATCCTAAAAGAGCTTGAATGCCTTAATCCATTGAATAATCTGGAGGTATTTAATGTACTTAAATCATTTAAACTATCAAAACTCCAATTGGAATTACTTGCATTCAGATTTATATTTAAACCAAATAAATCAGAAAGGTTAATATTTTTATCTTTGCTATTTTTATAACTATTAGTTTTACCTAAAATAGCTCTATTAATTAAAAACTGAGGTTGAAGTTCAAGTTTTATATTATCAGCAATATTCGTAGCATTACTTCTTCTTACTAAGACTAATCCGTCACGATCTTTACCATCTAATATCAATTGAAATTTACTTCTCTTTTTCTTCTTTTCTCCAAATATTCTTTTTCCTATAAAAATTTTTGATCTGTTCTCAAGAATTAAATTAGTTTTAGAACTAGTAATAAGTAATCTACCATCTTCTTCTTCTTCTGCGATAACATCTATCCCCTCAAAAGAAATTTGATTAGGATCTAATGGATCATTAGTAAAAACAATCCTGTTAGATTTCCAGCCATGTTCCTCAATACTTATTGAATTAGATTTAAATCTCCAGTTATTAATTAAACCAATAGATTTATTAGATCTCGTGATTTTATTATCTGGTAATTTAATATTTCCAAAAGAAAATTCTATTCCATCATCGTAAGTATTTATTTCTTTATCATTAGTGCTATTTAGAGCTTTAGCCTGATTTGAAATAGCATCAATTTTCAAATCATTTACTACATTTTTTAAATCTAATATCCCATAGGCATCTTTAATACTACCTTCTTTCTTTAATAAATTAAACTTGAATTCTTTAGCTCTAAAATATTGCCCTCCCTTTCTGAATCTAATATTACCCTCAGCGGACAAGATACCGGTTGATTTATCATAACTTAATAAGTCAGATCTTAAGATTCCACCATTTATTAGAGCCTTGACATTCCCCTCGGCTAGATAAATATTTTGATCATAATCATATTGCTTATCAGCAAATATTTTAAGAGTTAAAGATGTAACTTCATTCTCTTCTAATTTTCTTGAGGATAATCTTTTATCATTTTCTTCTAAATTACCAACAGAAAAAATGTAGTGTTTAGGATTAACTGATTTTCCAAGAAAATACTCCTTTCCTCTAGAGGTCTCAAATAAAGACAAAAATAGGCCAAACCCCAGAAGTCCAAGGTTTAAAGCCAATAGATATTTTTTCTTCGCCGCCAAATGAGTTAAGCCGACGAAAAGATAATACCTAATAAAGCAATTACAGGAGCTTGTTTAGTCCAGTAATTAGCGTGTCATTTTTAGTCCTGAGGACTTTCCAAATCCTTTCTGTTAGGTGTCCTTGTTGGATCACTTGCCAAGAAACCAAACAAAAAGATCCCGACAAAGAAAAAGACGACCGTATAGACGGAAATCTTGAGAGCAAGCATGAATCTGATCAACTAAATAGAGGTTAAACCTATCCTATGAAGTCAATAACTCCAATGAAAAAAACAAAGGTGTTACAGACTTTTGGAAATGAATAAAATTTTCATCCCTTGTAACAGCTAATAAAAGAAAGGAAACACATAGAAATATCAATTTTTTTTCTCATACCAATTCCTAAAGTCATTAATTTATATTTTTGGATTTTGCTAGTTTTTCAGCTTTTTTGAGACCACTTTTATCAAATATAATTTTTTTTTGGTTCATTCCATCACAAGTTTCTACAGTCTCTTCTTCTTTTGGACAAGTTCTCATACAATATCTTGACTCATACAAATCTGAGCTTAGAGAAACGACATGGGACAAAAAACAGCACTTGGATCTTTGCTTAAATCCATTGGTAATTCTGGACAAGGAAAAGTTGTTCCAGGTTGGGGAGCAGTACCCGTAATGGCCTTTATAGGAGTTTTACTACTGGTTTTTCTAGTGATCATGCTCCAAATTTATAACCAATCACTTCTTCTACAGGGTTTTTCCGTCGACTGGAACGGCTAAATTGGTTAAATTTTGAGCAGTTGAGATTCGCCCATGAATATTTTTGGGGTTGGTTTGCCAGAAATTGCAGTTATTGCTGGTTTAGCACTAGTTATTTTTGGTCCAAAACGACTTCCCGAACTTGGGCGAACTATTGGAAAAACCCTAAAGGGTCTTCAAAGTGCCTCTACGGAATTTGAGCGTGAAATCAAAAATGCCATGACCGAAGAAGAGTCTGCAAATGAAAACATTGTGGACAAAGAAAATTAATTTCCCCAAAACTAATTAAATATTTAACTATTAAAATCAACAACAATTGTGTTTGATTGGTATGTTGTCTGATGAATTAAAATTATTAGTAGGCTTAGGCAATCCTGGGACTGAGTACGAAAAAACTCGTCATAATGTTGGATTTATGGTGCTAGAAGAAATCGCAAGAAAAAATAATTGTAGCTTTCGTGAAAGCAAAAAACTTTTTGGTAGAACTTGTGAATACGGGTCAGGCATCGAAAAAACAAGGCTTTTAATGCCCAACACATACATGAATGAAAGTGGAAAATCAGTAAGATCAGCAAAGGATTGGTTTAATTTTCAAAATAATCAATTAATAGTCCTAGTAGATGACATGGATCTCCCACTAGGAAAAATAAGAGTCCGCTCTAAAGGGAGTTCAGGAGGTCATAATGGATTAAAAAGCATTATCAACCATCTTGGTACTGCTGAGTTTAAGCGATTAAAGATTGGGATAGGAGCACCAAGTAACGACCAACAAGAGAGAAAATCTAAAACTGTTTCTCACGTTTTAGGTAGATTTTCAAAAGAAGAATTCATAATATTAAATTTCATCATTCAGGAAATAATTAGTTGTATTGAATCAATCACATCTAATAATTGGGAAAAGATATCTACTCGACTAAATTCTTACAAACCTGACAATTAATAATTTTAGGAAAATGTATAACAAGCCATCAACTACTGCATATCTTCAAATTCATAAGCAATGCTTTAATCAAAAAAAAGTAGAGGGGATTGTCCGTGCAGGAAATTTTGAATGGAGTTTTACTTGGGCTTTTAATCAAGGACAACTTCTTATCGAACCGCCACTAGGTAGAGCGCTTATAAAAGATGCATTAGAGCGCTATTTAGTAAAGGCTGATTATAAACTTGAGTCTGGTGGAGATTACATTTTTACAGTTAGGGCCAAGTTTTAATATTTACTTTACTTGGCCAAATTAATCTATATTTTAAAAAATCTTCCAATAAAATCAACGCGACAATTGCATCAAGGTTTGCAGGAGGAAAAAGAATTTCTTTTGGAAGCCAACGAATAAAATAATTTGGAGGCCAAATTTCCCAATATCTGAACCGAGCTCTTAAAGTTGATCCTCTTTCATTGACATAATTTATATTGAAAGAATTATTTCGTTTTAATTTATTCTCTATATACTTACAATTAGTCCCATTCCCAATTATTATCTTAATAATCTCGTGATCTTCATTCCATTGAGAAACTAAATCAGAAAATTTATTTAATGAAGCGACACCTGCTTCAATAACTTCTCCGGATTGCATATCAGCCAATAATAAGCCGCATTTTTTCATTCCAGGATCTATAGATATATAAAGACTCATTTAACTCTTGTTTGATATAGATTTTTCTAAAGATTTTAATTCTAATGATACTGAGACTTTTTCTGCACTTTGACTATCTTCAAGAGCTCTAGCAATAATTTGGAACTCTCCCTTTTTTATACTAACTAGATATTTTCCTAAATTATTAATCTGATTAGCATTAATTTTTAACTCAGAACTTAATGATCCTCGTCGCCTAACCTCAGCCAAAGTTGAAGCCATTAAAAGATTAATCTTTTTACTAATAGATTCAGAATCAGATTTTGATAAAGATACATTTTCTATGGCAATAACTTCACCTTTCTTTGTAATCATTTTATTTAATGTGACTTCAGGAAATGCATAAACATAATTTTCACCTCTAAGTATATTTCCTGCTGATTTAATCCTTACGACCCAACTTCTATTATCAGCTATTTTATTTTCAAGTTTCTCAATATCATCTTTACGAACTAATAATATTCTTCGATATTCAGATTGATTTGTTTTAACTAAATTAAAAGCATAAAAATTTGCTTGCTGTAATATACTTTCGATAATTTTTTTAATATCATTAGTTTTATTTAATTTAATAGTCTTAGTTACTAGAGTTTGACCACTACTTATTACTACATTTCCACTCCTGAAAGCATACAAATTTTTTTCTAATTTTTTTAATTCTTTTTCACTCTCTATAATCTTTTCTCGAATATCCTCTAACTGAAATAATCCAACCCTTAAATCTCTATCAAATACAACCATCGTTGCAAATGAAATAGCACTAATAATACTTCCAGTAAAAACAGTTATTAATACAGCTGTACTTTTTGGTCTTAATTTAAAAATACTTAAACGCGCTTTACCTACTCTAGTACCTAATCGATCTCCTAGAGTAGAAAGTATTCCACCTAGGATTAATACTAAAAGAATTTTAAGCCAAGCAGTCACAGAGAGAAAGAAGAAGAATTAATCAAACCTCCTAAACCTTAGTATGTAATGGCCTTCAATTAAATCTTTTTGCTAAGGCTATTGGATCGAATATGGTTATTTTCTTCCTATCAATTGCCAATAATGAGGAACTTTTCAACTCACCAAGTAGTCGTGTAATAGTAACTCTGGTTGAACCTATTGCTTCAGCAATAGCTTGATGAGAGAGTCTTAAGTCAATTGTGACTCCTTTTTCCCCAGGCACACCAAAGTCTCTACATAAAACAAGTAAAAAACTTGCGAGACGAGAAGACATATCTCTATGAGTTAAAGTTTCAATCATTGTTTCAGTTTGAAGTACTCGACTTGATAAACCTTGTAAAAGGAGCAAACCAACAGAGGCATCTTGCTCAATTGCATTCCTTAATGATGTGGCTGGAGCAGAAACGAGTTCCACACGTGTAAAGGCAACAGCGTGATAAAAACGATCTGATCTATGACCTGTCAATAAAGATAAAACTCCAAACAGACTATTTTCTCTCAATAAAGCAACAGTAATTTCTTCACCCGTTTCATAGACTCTGCTCAATCGAACTGCACCACGTCTTATCAAATAAACCCTTTCAGCAGGATCACCAGGAAAAAAAATAGTTTTTGATCTATCTACAGTTTCAGTAGAAACTCCCTCCAAAGATTTAATTACATCTAAGAGAGTTTTATTTGGCGGCAATGGAGTTGAGGAGTTTCCAACCATCTGGCTATTTTTGGGTTGGTTGAAACGAGTAAAGCCACGATACGAAGTGACCATATTTAATTAATTGTTCAAAGAACATTAATAAGTCAAGAAAAAACGATATGTAGCCATGGCGACTTTTTTGAAGCTAAGTCAATAATCCAAGGCTGTTCTTTCTAAAAATTCTATCTTTTTACGCTCAAGAAATTGCGACGCAATTCAAAAAGTATTTAAAACTACTTTTCCATGTTTTTCTTTAATCACTTTTGGAGCCTTAATAGTTTTGACAACCAAGTATTTTGACTCCATACACCACAGATAGTGTTGAATTGGTTGATTAGAAATTTTATGCCGCTAGATTAGTTTTAAGACATTCTGATAAAAATCAAGATGAATGCACGAGTGAGCATTAATGCTCAACAGAGGGGTTCATCGCCGTCAAAAGAGACTTCTCTAAGGCCTACCCCCATTAGAAAGCCTTTACAACTAGTTGCAACACAAGGTCAAGTTCAAATCCACACTTCTACTTTTAGAGGTAGTTTTTCCGTTGTTCTTAGTGAGGCAATTAGATCTGCAGGATTGGGAAGCCAAGTTTTAATAGCTCAATTTTTGAGAGGTGGAGTCAACCAAGGACCAAATGGAGCTATCAATCTTTGCGGGCGACTTGAGTGGTTAAGACCAGCCATTGAAACGTGCTTGCAAGAAAAAATATTGGAAGAACATTTATCTTTAAAAAGAAAATATGAAGAAAAAGCGATCAAAGAACTCTGGGAATTTTGTAAATCACGTTTAATCGAAAAAAAAATAGATAAAATCGTTCTCGATGAAATAGGAATAGCTATTAGTCTTGGTTTTATTGAAGAAAATGATTTAATTTTTATGATAAATAATCGACCATCATCCACAGATATTATTCTTACAGGACCATCAATCCCTCCTAAAGTAATCGAAATGGCTGATCAAATCACTGAATTACGCTGCAATTAAATGTTAAAAAACGATCTTTGGATTGCTGAACAGGCTTCACTAGGAATGCTTGAACCTTTTCAAGAAAAGCTAATAAGACATCTTGAGCCGGAATCCGAAAAATCTCCTGTTTTAAGCTTTGGTTGCTCATCATATGGATATGATTTGCGTCTCTCCTCTAAAGAGTTTTTGATTTTTAGGCATGTTCCTGGAACAGTAATGAATCCTAAAAAGTTTAATCCTGCAAATTTAGAACCTACAGATTTAAAAGAAGACGAGGATGGTAAATATTTTATTTTACCTGCACACTCTTATGGCCTTGGTGTTGCATTAGAAAAAATGAAAGTACCGCCAAATATTACAGTTATTTGCCTTGGGAAAAGCACCTACGCCCGTCTAGGAATAATCGTAAATACAACTCCTGCTGAAGCAAGCTGGGAAGGTCATCTAACCCTGGAATTCAGTAATAGCTCTGGAGCAGATTGCAGGATTTATGCTGACGAAGGAATTTGTCAATTACTCTTCTTTGAAGGAGATCCTTGTGAAACAACTTACAGTGATAGGAAAGGTAAATATCAATATCAACAAGAAAAAGTAACTCTAGCAAAGGTTTAAATATGAGTCGTGTTCAATTAATAACCTCTACGCCAAACGCTGAAAAAAGCATGGCATATATTGCCAGGGTTAGCAATCCAAAGAATCAAGATAATGATGACTTTACGAAATTAATTGGGTATTGCATTAAGAACGAACATTGGAGCGTATTTGAGCAAGCTTATATGACTTTGCAAATAGAAACTACTCGAGGAATTGCTGCACAAATTTTAAGACATCGATCATTTACCTTTCAAGAATTCTCACAACGCTATGCAGATAGCATGCAATTAGGAGAAATTCCTATACCAGAATTAAGAAGACAAGATAATAAAAATAGACAAAATTCTATATCAGACTTGCCAAAAGAAATTATTAATACTTTCAACAAAAAAATTAAACATCAGTTTGTTCAAAATAAAGAGCTTTATGAAGAGATGTTAGAAGCTGGAATCGCCAAAGAATGTGCAAGATTTGTACTTCCACTTGCTACCCCAACCAGAATTTATATGACAGGATCATGTCGTTCCTGGATTCATTACATAAATCTTAGAACTGGTCATGGCACGCAAAAAGAGCATATGGAGATTGCACAAGAATGTAAAAATATTTTTTCAAAAGAATATCCAGTAGTTTCATCTGCTTTGAATTGGCTATTCTAGCTATGATCCCTTGGACATTCTGATCTAATATTATTAGTTAGAAATTTTAAATTATTTTTAGAAATTAAATTACTTGGTATGCATTTTAATCTGACTAAATACGGACTCACAAATAATGCAATTTTAAGTATCATATATTGAGATACCCGTTCCGCCGCAAGAAGTTT
>OBOA01000005.1_pt1 | contig 38195 bp, 39 predicted proteins | sample 1535281 | NCBI WGS metagenome assembly OBOA01 (sample SAMEA3275639, study PRJEB22092) | marine metagenome | biome: 01000035; feature: 00002223; material: Deep Chlorophyll Maximum | collected 2014-06-19T13:00:00+00 | depth 75 m
CTCGGGAATCAATTGTAAATAGAATCAATTTTCACAAGAAAAAGATATCAGATATTCAATGCTGTGAATCATTTATTGATTCATTTCTATATGAAGAAAATGAGGATAATAAAAATAAGCTAGAATCAATTATTGAACTTAAAGAAGAAGTAGAAGAATATATTTGTATCAAAAAAAATAATTCTAAATTTAAATTAAAGAGAAAAAAAGAAAATTCATTAAATATAAAAGAGATTCAGAGTCCTAGCGGTCTAAAAATTCAAATAGGAGGTAATAACAGGCAAAACGAATTAATCAGTTTAAAAAAAGGAAAAAAAGGAGATCTTTGGTTTCATGCTCAAGAAATACCAGGAAGCCATGTTGTACTGAAATCATCTGATGGAATTGTGGATGAGACAGATATTCAATTAGCTGCTGATCTGGCTTCTTTTTTTAGCCGTGCGAGAGGCAACAAACTTACACCAATAATTATGGTTCCAATTGAGAATCTACAAAGGATATCAGGATCATTACCTGGAACAGTTAGTCATAGGGGTGGGAAGGTCCTGTGGGGGAAAGCTGAAAGAGCTGCGAAATATTTCCACCAGAAGTGAACTTCAATGACTTACTATCAGCTTCATTAGACCAGTTTAAAATGATTGACTTTTTGCTAGGCACGCATGAGTTTCTTGGTAATCACACTTTCCCAGAGTTTTTAATTGGATATTTATTTGGTGCAGCTTTAATTATTGGTGCTCCAACAGTCTTTCTTTTATTAGCATTTACAAGCGCTTTAATGAAAACCAACGGGAAAATGGGTGGTTACAAAGAATATGCTAGTTATGGTGAATCTTCACTAAATGATTGTCCTCCTTTTATTTTGCCTGACCCAACAAAAAACAAGTAAAAAACTTTACCCCGAAAGAGGAATCATCAATAATTTATCTATTTATCACTTATAAAATATCTAGCAAAATTTCTTATTTACTACTTACAAACTCAATTTCCTACTAAAATAAGTCTATTAAGCTAAATCAACCTGAATAGCCCCAACAAAAACGAAAATATTTTAAAAGCTCCTCCTCCTATAAGGATCAAGGGAAAAGCTAATTCATATGAGGCATCTCAACCCCTTGAGATGCCTTTGGTTGATCATCTTGAAGAACTTCGTCAAAGGATCCTAAAAAGTCTTATTGCAGTTCTTCTTTCATCAGGTTTTTGCTTGTTATTTGTCAGGAAGCTTGTACAAGCATTAGAGATGCCAGCGGGGAAAATACAATTTTTACAAGTAGCACCCGGTGAATTTTTATTTACTTCAATAAAAGTTGCAGGTTATGGAGGGCTTACTCTCTCTCTTCCTTTCATACTTTTCCAATTTTTAAAGTTCATCCTTCCGGGTCTAACAAAAAAAGAAAAGCTTTTAATAGCACCATCAGTTGCAGGTTCAGCAATTTTATTTTTCTTAGGAATTTTCTTTGCTTGGAAGGCTTTAATACCCGCAGCTTTGGGATTTCTAGTAAGTTATGGTGCTGATGTGGTTGAACCACTTTGGTCAATAGAAAAATATTTAGATTTCGTACTTCTGCTAATGCTCTCAACTGGTTTAGCCTTCCAGTTACCAATTCTTCAATTGATTTTGGGGTTCCTAGAAATAATTTCTTGGAAAAAGATGTTATCAGCTTGGAGATTAGTAGTAATGGCTTCAGCAGTTGCAGGAGCTGTTTTAACTCCATCGACTGATCCCATAACCATGCTTCTTCTCTCAACATCGATAACTTTTTTGTTTTTTGTTGGAATTGGGTTAGTGGCCTTAACAACAAATCTCAAAGGACAAATTCGTCCATCCTTTGATCCATAGGCAAAGGTAAAGTTATTGCTCTTCCAAGTCTTGGCTTTGCCTGTACATTTTCCAACCAATTTCTTACGAAACCTGATTGACCTGCCCGATTAATAATTTCTAGGGTTCGATTTAAATTTTCTCTAAAGGTCTCCTCGTCCAATGGAAAAGATTGTTGTTCTAAAAATCCCCACATCATTTGTAAATATATTCTGTCTTTTTTGATTAACAATTTCAAATCATATGTGACACCCCATCGCCTTCTTAAGCACCCCACTACTTCGTCTACTTCCAAGGGAATTGGAGAAGAAAAGCTACCAGTATTCAATTCATTAGATTTAAAACTCATGTCAAAAGCCAGTCTTGGCAGAGATTAATAACCCTTTATGTGTCCATTCTGGTCTAATATCTTTATATAGGTGAACGTCTGTAATGACACAAATGACAACTGCAGATGTGCCCTCAATGGGCAGAAGGCAGTTCATGAATCTGCTTACTTTTGGAACAGTTACAGGGGTTGCTTTAGGAGCGTTATATCCAGTAGCCCAATACTTCACCCCATATAGGGCTGGTGGTGGTGGTGGTGGAACAAATGCAAAAGATGAGTTAGGAAATAATGTAAGTGCAAGTGGTTGGCTATCAACCCATCCAGTTGGTGATAGAAGTTTGGTTCAAGGACTTAAAGGTGATCCAACCTACCTAATAGTTGAAGGCGAGGATGCAATTACTAGTTACGGAATCAATGCTATTTGTACTCACCTTGGTTGTGTAGTGCCATGGAATAGCGGAGCAAATAAATATATGTGTCCATGTCATGGAAGTCAATACGATTCAACAGGAAAAGTTGTTAGAGGACCAGCCCCTCTATCTCTAGCCATAGCTCATGTCTCAATTGAGGATGATCAAGTTCTAGTAAGTCAGTGGACAGAAACTGATTTTCGAACTGGTACTGATCCTTGGTGGGGATGATAAATAAATGAAAAAAAACTTTTATACCATTTCTAAAACCATGAGTCGTTCATTAAAACTTATTCTCTTTTCAGTTTTTATTGGATTTTCAATATTTTTAATTCCTCAACCAACTTGGGCCTACCCATTTTGGGCTCAACAAAAATTTGAAAATCCTAGAGAGGCAACTGGAAAAATTGTTTGTGCTAATTGTCATGTAGCTAGTATGCCAACAAGAGCTGAAGTGCCTCAGGCAGTAGCTGCTGATAGTGTTTTCAAAACAGTCGTAGAAATACCCTATAAAAAGGACCTGCAAGAGATTGGAGCTGATGGAAGCAAAGTTCCTCTCCAAGTTGGAGCCGTTGTAATGCTTCCAGATGGATTTAAACTTGCTCCTCAAGAAAGATGGACTGATGAAATAAAAGAAGAGACACAAGGTGTTTACTTCACCCAATACAGCGAGGAACAAGAAAATATTATTTTAGTAGGTCCTTTACCTGGGGATCAAAATAGAGAGATTGTCTTCCCTGTATTATCACCTGATCCAAGAAAAGACAGCAATTATAATTTTGGAAAGTATTCAATTCATGTAGGGGGTAATAGAGGAAGAGGTCAAGTTTATCCAACTGGTGAGAAGAGCAATAACAATTTGTTTACTGCAACAAATTCAGGGACAATAACTTCAATAGAAACTAACGAAGATGGAACACAAATAATTAATCTAAACAATGAAGAAGGAGAAAGTTTTACTGAAAATCTTCCTGCAGGGACTTCATTATTAATAAAAGAAGGCGACACTATTGAGAAAGGTGCAAAATTAACTGAAGATCCAAATGTTGGAGGTTTTGGTCAACTTGACAAAGAGATAGTTTTACAAAGTAAAGCAAGAGTTATTGGAATGATAATTTTCTTTATAGGAGTTGGCTTATCCCAAATAATGCTAGTTCTTAAAAAGAAACAAGTAGAAAAAGTTCAAGCTGCTGAAGGAATATAAATTCAACTAGTTGATGGAACATATTTTTTTAGCGCTTAGATCACCTGGGCCTGAGTTGTTTCAACTGGGCCCTTTTTCTTTAAGGTGGTATGGATTGCTAATAGCTATTTCAGTTTTAGTAGGTCTAAATTTATCAAGTGAGTTGGCCTCAAAAAAAGGATTAAAAAAAAGCCTTATTAACGATTTACTTCCTATTTTAGTTTTGGCATCTGTAATTGGTGCAAGAATTTATTATGTTGCATTTGAATGGAGAAATTACACTGGCAAAAACTTCTGGAGTTCAATTAATTTCCTGAACTTAAATATTCCTATTCCCAGTGCGCTAGAAATCTGGGGAGGAGGAATTGCAATTCATGGGGCACTGATAATGGGTACATTGTCCATTATATTTTTTTGCCGCTGGAGACAAGAACCTTTTTGGGATGTTATTGATGTTTTGGTCCCCTCAGTTGCATTAGGCCAAGCAATAGGTAGATGGGGAAATTTTTTTAATAATGAAGCTTTTGGGATACCTACAAATTTACCTTGGAAATTATTTATACCTTATAGATTTAGGCCAGAAATCTTCTCAACACAAGATTATTTTCACCCTACCTTTCTTTATGAATCAGTATGGAATATTTTTGTTTTTGGCATACTGATTTTTCTTTTTAGAAAGGCAAATAAAAAAGAACTTAAGCTTCCACCTGGTAGCTTAAGTTGCTTGTATTTAATCACTTACAGCTTAGGCAGGTTTTGGATAGAAGGCTTAAGAACTGATCCTCTCTGCTTGGGTGGGGTTCCACCTTTTTGTGAAGGAGGACTAAGAATCGCACAATTGATTAGCTTATTTTTAATTAGTGCAGGTTTATTAGGAATATGGAGAATTTATGTTTCTAAAAAAGCGCTCCCCGATCCTTCCTCAATTAATGGGAGAAATCAATGAATCCGATTTCAATTGTTGGCGCAGGTCCAGGCGCTTTAGACTTAATGACAATAAGAGCTCAACAAAGACTTAAATCAGCAGATGTTCTTGTTTGGACAGACTCTCTCATTCCTATACAAATAACAAAACTTGTTAAAGATGATTGCGAAAAGATAAAGACAAGTTCATTAACTCTAGAAGAAATCCTTTTAATCTTAATTAAAAAGCATAAGGAAGGAAAAAAAATTGTTCGTCTCCATGATGGTGATCCTTGCTTATATGGAGCCGTATCAGAACAAATTTGTAGATTAAATGATGAAGGGATTGAGGTAGAAGTAGTTCCGGGAGTAAGCGCATATCAAGCAACAGCAGCAACTTTAGGCTTCGAACTAACAGTTCCAGATTTAACTCAAACAATAATACTAAGCAGAGCTGATGGTAGGACAGGCAAACCAGAGAAGGAGAGTCTTCAAAAGCTAGCATCTATTCAATCTTCTTTATGTCTCTACCTAAGTGCAAGACATGTGGAAGAAGTGCAATCCATACTTATAAAGTATTATCCTGCGAACACCCCTGTAGCAATTGCATATAGAGTAACTTGGCCAGACGAATGGATAAAAGTCATACCTTTGACTGAGATGGCAAAAACATCTCAAGAACAAAATTTGATCAGAACAACTTTATATATAATCAGTCCAACTCTAAAGATCGGTAATAATAGATCAAAGCTTTATAATCCTACTCATTCACATTTATTTAGGTCGAGTTAAAGAGAAAAACTATCGACTATATTTTAACAATGACTAGAGCCAGAGATAAATTATCTTTTAGAGACAAACGACTTTACAGAGCCTTTAGAATAATCTAAATACCCAAAAGGTTTTTAATTGGAAAAAAGTGAAGAAAGAAAAAGCGGTAGTTCTCATGTCGCAAATAAAAAATCCTCATTACGAACTGTTGGTGAGTTTCTCAGAGAAGCCCGACAAGGTAGAAATCTTTCAGTAGAGGATCTATCTTCCTCACTAAGAATTGGTAAAGAACAATTGATTGCACTTGAGTCAGGGGACGAAAGCGCACTTCCTGAAAAAGTTTTTATTAGAGCAATGGTTCGAAGAATTGCCGAGAAATTAAACTTAGATACAAGTTTTATTCTTGAAGAACTTAATGAAAAGAAAAAAAATGAACCTAAACCTAGCCCTGTGATTAAGAAGAAAAATACTAGAAAAAACAAAAACTTCAATCCATTTATCATTGTAATTTTATCGGGTGCTTTAGGATTATTTACTTCAATTATGCTATTAAAATATCTTCAAAAAGGACAAAATGATTCCCTTAATCCTCAGCGAAGTGATATCTTTTTATTAGACAAAAAGATATCTTCTTAAAGTATATTTATATCAACATCCATAATCTTTTTAACAAGTAAAATTGCCTTAGTTAAGCTCCATTTCTCAAGATCTAAATTTTGGCCTAAGTTATTAGGAATTAGCTCTATATTAACTTTCTTGTTATTAGCTTCAATAACTATTTTGGATACCAAAGGTTCTGGCCTTCTATCCAAAGAACATGAAAGTCGAAGAAGTAAAGACATATCAGCTACCAAACTTCTTTGACTTTCATCAACCAATAATTGCCAAGATTCATGTCTTTTTTTTGGAAAACTTTTCCTGTGATACCTTGCAATAGCAGCAACCATTAAATGCTCACTTTGGGAATAACCTAAGAGCTCTCCATTTTTGATTAAATACCACGAATGCTTGTGATAGGCACTTATGTTAATTTGTTTACCACATGCGTGAAGCTTAGCTGCTGCCCACAAAAGATCTCTACCTTCACCATTATCATTGTGCAAAATCCCCTTAGTCTGATCATAAAAAGTAAGTGCAAATTCTGATACACTTTTTGATCGTTTTGAATTAACACCAAATCTTTTCGCTTGATGAATAACTGTTCTTTCTCTAATTGATCCTTGAAAGCTCAGCTGATCTTTTAAATAATTATTTCGACACATCCAATCAACAACCAATCCTTCCCGAAGAGCTCTTTCACTTAAAATAATTTCATTAACATCGACCATATTCATTATGGTTTGCAAAATCAAAGCGCCTGGAACAATAATCTCAGATCTTCTTTCACTTAATGAGGATAATTGACTCCGTTCAGAAGGTGTCATTTTAATTAACTGACTAACAATTATATCTAAATTATTTTTTGTGATTTTATATCCTTGTAATTTTGATTGCATATGATTTTCTTTATTAGATAGTAACGACCCAATAGCCATAGCAGTTCCACTAGTTGCTACTAAAACTGGTATTTCTCCCGCTTCAATTCTCTTAGATACTTTATCAATTGCAGACTCCATAGAGCCTCTGATAAATGACCTTAAAAACAATTCATTTTGAGAGGATATTGGATCTTTTTTAATAAATTCTCTTTGTAATCTTACTGCTCCAATCTTTGTACTTGTTAATGCTCGAGCCTCAGAGCTATCAGCAAGGATTAATTCTGTCGAACCTCCTCCAATGTCTAGGACGAGATGAGGTTTATTTCCAAATTGCATCCCTGAAAGTACACCTAGATAAATCAATCTTGCTTCTTCTGCTCCGCTTATCAATTCAACATCTAAGCCTATCTTCTTTTTAATTTCAGCAATAAAGATTTTCCCATTTGGTGCTTCTCTAACTGCACTTGTAGCGGCAATAATAAGACTCTCAACTTTATAACTTTCTGATAAATCCTTAAACCTCTTTAATGTTGAAAAAGCCCTATTCATAGCAAGGGATGTAAGTTCTCCTGTCTGAGGATCTCTTTCTCCTAGTCGTGTTGTCGATTTCTCTGCAAGTTCAATACTAAAAGTATTTAATTTTCGCTCAATCTTTGCAATTAACAAATGCGTTGAGTTGGTGCCAATATCAATTGTTGCCACACGGCATAATTCAGCATCTTGCTTTTCGCCAAGATCTAATTCAATAGAATTCCTTTCAGAGGAATTATTTATTGAGTCACCTAACATAAATAAGTAGGTTTAACCTCAATACTCTGACACCCTCAGCACCCCATTGAGAAGACCTTATAAATCATTATCAATTTGAATTTTCGTGAATAATCTTCTTACCCAAAAAATGGGATATTATTTTCAACTTCTTAGATGGAACAAACCCAGCGGAAGATTGATACTTCTCATTCCCTCTGGCTGGTCTCTTTGGCTAACTCCTGCAGCCCCTCCTTCTCTATTAATTTTGGGAATAATAATTTTAGGTGGATTATTTGTAAGCGGTGCTGGATGTATCGCTAATGATATTTGGGACAGAAAGTTTGACAAGAAGGTAATAAGAACAAAAGAGAGACCATTGGCCAATGGAAAAGTATCTCTAAAGGCAGCATGGATACTACTAATTTTAATGTTATTTTTTAGTCTATTTATAGTTCTTTCAATCCCACAAGAAAGTAGGAATTTATGCCTTCTCCTTTCATCCCTATCATTACCTTTTATTCTTTTATATCCATCAGCGAAAAGATGGTTTCAATATCCCCAACTTATTCTTTCTATTTGCTGGGGTTTTTCAGTTTTAATACCTTGGGCAGCAAGTGAATCTTCTTTAGCAGGAGGAGTAACATTAATATTTTGTTGGCTTGCAACTATTCTTTGGACTTTCGGTTTTGATACTGTTTATGCAATGGCAGATGAAAGTGAAGACAAAGAAATTGGTCTAAATAGCAGTGCGATCAGTCTCGGGGGAAAGTCATTAAGAACAGTTTCCTTTTGCTACTTTTTAACTTGTTTTTTTCTAGCTCTTGCTGCTTTCAAAGCAAATTTAGGATTAATATATTGGCCTTTTTGGTTGATAACTACTTTAGGAATGCAAAGAGAGGTTTTCTTATTAAGTTCAAAATCAAAAGGTATTAAGACTTCAGGTTTGCATTTCAGCAATCAAGTGAGACTTGGCAGCTTATTACTTCTTGGCATGATCTTCAGCAAGATTATTTAATTAATGTACTGACCAAGATTCGCAAATGACTGAACCTATAAAGAAAGGAGATCATTTCCACATAGTTGCGGCAAGTTCGCCAATAACTAAAAAAGAAGATCTTCACTCCGGGATCAAAGTCCTTCAGGAATGGGGATTGATATGTAACCATTTCGATGAAATAGATAGGTCATGGGGTTATTTAGCAGGTAATGATGAAGTTAGATTTAATGAATTACACCCAAACAATCATTACCCTCTCTTAGCTTTTGCTAGAGGTGGGTGGGGATCAGCAAGATTGCTAGAAAAACAACAACCATGGAAAGAAGGTTGGATGATAGGCTTTTCTGATTTGACTTCCATACTTCTTGCGCGGCTAGCCAGTGGATTTCAAGGAGGCATTCATGGTCCACTAATTACAACTTTAGGTTCCGAACCAGATTGGAGTAAAGACAGGCTTAAATCAATTTTGTTTGGCAATTGCGTACCAGATATTTATGGGGAACCGTGGGGAGGCGGGATTTCAAAGGGGCGTCTGATAGTTGGCAACCTCACTGTCCTGACTCACTTAATTGGGACTGAACATCTCCCAAGTTTCAAAAAATCAATTCTAATCATCGAAGATATTGGAGAAGCTCCCTACAGAATTGACAGAATGCTAACTCACTTAAGATTGGCTGGAGTTCTACAACAGCTATCTGGACTAGGTTTTGGTTCGTTTACAGGTTGTGATGATGAGAAGGACGTCGACAAATCAAAGACGTTTAAGCTTCTTGATATTTTCCAAGATCGAACACAAGACCTTAAAATCCCAATCGTTTCAAGTCTGCCTATTGGACATTGCTGTGGGAATGCATCACTTCCACTAGGTAGTCAAGCTATCTTAAATGGCGACATAGGTAGCCTTAGTCTTTTAAAGTAGACAATAAAGACTCTGCTATTACGAGATCAAATGGAGTTGTCACTTTAATATTTGAAGGTCCTGCATCATATATTTTCACTGGCAATCCCAAACGTTCAAACAAGGATGCATCATCGGTTACATTCCATCCTTTGGAGATTGCTTCACTATGAGCATGCTTCAGTTTATTTACTGGAAAACCCTGAGGTGTCTGCGCCGCCCACAAATCTGAGCGAGGAGGGCTCTCAATAATCTCACCATCTATATCAACCTTTTTTATGGTGTCAGTGACTTGTGAAGCAGCAATAACAGATTGTCCCTTGGAAACAATCTTTGAGATCTCATCAAAAACGAATGATCTCACCAAGCATCTTGCTCCATCATGAATCAGCACAGACTTTGCATCATTTGGAAGGGCAGCTAATCCCAGTTGAACTGACTGCTGTCTTGTTGATCCTCCATTGATCCATTGAACTGCCTTTACTGAGTTATCAAGAATTGAACAAATGGGATTTTTATCTTTGGGTTGTCCAATAATTCCAATCCAAGAAATTGTTTTAGCCTCGAAAGCTGCTTTTAAAGTCCATTCTAAAACCGTCTTACCTGCAACCTTCAAAAGGAGTTTATTTCTATCAGCACCCATTCGACTTCCACTTCCTGCCGCCGCAATTAACAAATGCAAAACTGATCCCCCTTCATTGATTATTTATTCAATATATTCGACCAGTAAAAATAACTATTTTTACTGTCTGAGCTTAAAGTCTTTATAAAAAGCAAGTAAGTCAATAGTAAGTTAAATAAAATAATTATCCGATTCTAACGATTTTAAAATCATAAGATTATGACATTATCAAAATTACTTGAAGGTCAGACTGCAATTGTAACTGGCGCAAGCAGGGGTATTGGTAAAGCTATTGCAATTTTTCTAGCGAAGGAAGGAGCAGAAGTAATCATCAATTATTCTTCATCTTTGGAGAATGCAAATAAAGTCGTATCAGAAATAAACTCCTTTGGAGGGAAGGCATACCCTCTTCAAGCTGATATTTCTAATGAAAACTCGGTAAATGAATTAATAAAAACAGTATTGGAGAAAAATAATAAAATTGATGTTCTAGTCAATAACGCAGGGATAACTAAAGATGGCCTTTTAATGAGAATGAAAACGGACGATTGGCAGAAAGTTTTAGATCTTAACTTGAGTGGTGTTTTTTATTGCACAAGAGCGGTATCTAGGCAGATGTTGAAGCAAAAAAAAGGAAGAATTATCAACATAACTTCTGTAGTTGGGTTGATGGGCAACCCAGGGCAAGCAAATTATTCTGCAGCCAAGGCAGGAGTAGTAGGTCTCACACAAAGCGCTGCAAAAGAATTTGCGAGCAGAGGAATTACTGTAAATGCAGTTGCCCCTGGTTTTATTTCAACTGATATGACAAAAGATCTGAATAGTGAATCAATCCTTTCTGCTATCCCGCTTGGACGATTCGGTAACCCTGAAGATGTTGCAGGGGCAGTGAGGTTTTTAGCAGCGGATCCTTCGGCTTCTTACATAACAGGTCAGGTAATTCAAGTTGATGGTGGGATGGTTATGAGTTAAGAAAACATCAATTTTGAAGAGGCTGTCCTAATTCATCTCTCAATCTTCTAATTCGCTGCAATAATTTTAATCTTCTACTTCTTGCTGTAGCTGTAAGAAATATCCTCAAAGGGAAATAAATCAAAGTCATAGTCCCTGCCAACCCAGCCATGAGAATAAAAAATAAAGCCCCAGGATCGTTCATACGTTGACACTAACTACCTTCTGCAAAAATTGGGAATAATTTGTGAATTACAATTCGGCTTTCCCCACTTATTTAGCCTCCCCTAATGTGTGTTTCCTGTGGGAGATTAAGATTAATTCAAATCAAATATGGCAAAACTTCTAAGTTTTTCAGACGAATCTCGTGGTGCTCTCGAAAAAGGAGTAAACAATTTAGCCAACGCTCTAAAAGTCACAATTGGACCTAAAGGTAGAAATGTTGTTATTGAAAAAAAATTTGGAGCCCCAGATATAGTTAATGATGGAGTAACTATTGCTAAGGAAATAGATCTTGAAGATCCATTTGAAAATATAGGAGCAAAGCTCATTGAACAGGTTGCATCAAAAACGAAAGAAAAAGCTGGAGATGGAACAACTACTGCAACAGTTTTAGCTCAATTTATGGTTCAAGAGGGTTTGAGAAATACAGCCGCCGGAGCCAGCCCAATCGAATTAAGAAGGGGAATGGAAAAGGCTGTAGCTCAAATAGTTGATGATCTAAAGAAAAAAAGCAAATCAGTCAGTGGTGATGCTATTAAACAAGTTGCGACAGTAAGTGCCGGTGGAGACGAGGAAATAGGTTCAATGATTGCAGATGCAATAGATAAGGTAAGTTTTGATGGAGTTATAACTGTTGAGGAATCCAAATCTCTAGCCACCGAATTAGATATCACTGAGGGAATGGCATTTGACAGAGGCTATAGCTCTCCATATTTTGTGACAGATGAAGATCGATTAATTTGCGAATTTGAAAATCCTTCAATCCTAATTACTGACAAAAAGATTTCATCAATTGCCGATCTCATTCCTGTTCTAGAAACAGTTCAAAAGAACGGAACACCATTAATAATTCTTGCAGAAGAAGTAGAGGGTGAAGCATTAGCCACATTAGTAGTAAATAAAAATCGTGGTGTTTTACAGGTAGCAGCTGTTAGAGCTCCATCATTTGGCGAGAGACGAAAAGCTGCTCTTGGAGATATTGCAGTATTAACTGGCGGCACATTAATAAGCGAAGACAAAGCAATGAGTCTTGAGAAAGTTCAAATTTCTGACCTAGGTCAAGCAAGAAGAGTAACAATTACAAAAGACAGCACAACAATTGTCGCAAATGAGAATCAAAACACCGAACTATCTAATCGCATTGCCTCAATCAAGAGAGAACTTGACGAAACAGACTCTGAGTACGATCAAGAGAAGTTAAATGAGAGAATAGCTAAACTTGCTGGCGGTGTAGCTGTAATTAAAGTCGGAGCTCCAACTGAAACTGAGTTAAAAAACAGAAAGCTCAGAATTGAGGATGCTCTGAATGCAACTCGTGCAGCCATTGAAGAAGGTATTGTTGCAGGTGGTGGAACGACTCTTTTAGAACTGAGTGAAGGGCTTGGAGATTTAGCTAAAAAGCTAGAGGGTGATCAGAAGACTGGAGTTGAAATTATAAAAAGAGCATTGACTGCTCCAACAAAACAGATAGCGATAAATGCTGGATTTAACGGAGATGTTGTTGTTTCAGATATCAAGCGTTTAGGCAAAGGCTTCAATGCACAAACTGGAGAGTACGAGGATTTGCTTGAAGCAGGAATCTTAGATGCTTCAAAAGTAATACGACTTGCTCTTCAAGATGCTGTATCAATTGCCTCACTGCTCATAACTACTGAAGTTGTTATTGCTGACAAACCTGAGCCCCCATCAGCGCCAGGAGCTGAAGGTGGAGACCCAATGGGCGGAATGGGCGGAATGGGCGGAATGGGCGGAATGGGCGGAATGGGCGGAATGGGAATGCCTGGAATGATGTAAGAAAATAAAAAAAATCTACAATCTCAAATTAAATAAGATCTAAATTAGTAAAAACTAATTTAGAACTTATTTTCTCAACAACCACTTCTTGAGATAACTATATTTAGGTTTAGGAGGCAAAGGAATCAAAGCTTTAATTTCAGGCTGACTTCTACTGTCTTTGTATGGGTTTATAGTTTTATCTTCATCATTTTCTTTGTCAGCTATTGAATAAGATGTAATTGTAAAAGATTTATCATTCTCATCCTTAACTGACTCATCAACCTCTTTGTTTATTATTTCTTTTGACTGATTATCATCGTCTTTGATAGAAGTTTCTTTTTCACCCTCGAAAGAATTTTCTTTTGATTGATCAATTTTTTGATTATCTACATTATTTGGGGTTTGATTTAACTGTTCTAAATCTAGGCTTTTCAGTTCTTCCAAGCTATCTACTCCAAAACGATGAGCCCATTGAGATTTCAGGAGAGAATATAAATCATTATCGTTAGCCTTCAGAGCTTCTATAATTTGTTTTTGTAGTTGATACTTTCTAGACTCCAAGGTTCTTTTAAATCGCTAAATTAAGATTATCAAGCAAGTTTGCGATTTAAAAGAGGTCTGATAAGAAAAAATAATCCAACTGTAAGAATTAATAGAATTGCTAAACAAGAATATCCATTCACTTCTCCATAAGGAGCATCAATTAAAATTGCTCTCAGATCGACAGAACTGTGGTAAGCCATTCGAATAGGTTCAATCGCAAATGTTAATGGATTAATTGATGCTATCCATCCAAGCCATTCAGGCATAAAAGATATGGGGGCTAGGGCTGTGCTAGCAAAAAGGACAGGCAGATTAGCTATGAAGATAATTGCAATTAGTTCTATATGTCCTGGTAAAACAAAGGCCAACCCAAGACTTAGGCCAGTTATTGCAAATACCAATAACAATAAGGTTATTGCTATGAGAAGAAAACCTCCCAGACTTGGCCATCCATAACCCAAGAGAGCAGAAGTTGCCATTATTGCAAAACTCTGCAAAAGGCTAATAGAAGTTATATAGATTACTGACGAAATTACTATTGAACTTCTACTACTCAATGGTGCAACTAATAGTCGATTTAGAAAACCAAATTCTCTATCAAACATCAAAGGGAGGCCAGCATTAAGAGCACCACTAAAAGCAGTAAAGACTATTAATCCTGCACCAAGGAATTCTCCATAGCTACTGCTCCCTGGCAAAAAATCAATAGGAGCTTTAGAGAATAACGCTGCAAAAAGTAAAAGCCATATCAAAGGCTGAAGAATCCCTGCAAATAACGTTGAGGGTCGTCGAATTAATTGAATGAAAAGCCTCCAAGTTAAAGCAGAAATCTCCTGAGACATTTCATTCAAATCATTTCTAGATTGCTTTTCCTTCTGAAGTGATGGGTTAGTAGTAATCATGTGTTTAATAATTCAGGAGTAATACAGTTAATTAACGCATCGATTTCTTATTCTCAAGCTTAAAATCTCTTTTACCAGCAAGTTCTAATTCAGCGTCCATAAGCGTTTTTCCTGTCGCCTGCAGATAAACATCATCTAAACTTGGCCTACTGTGAGAAAGAGCAAAGACTTCGAAATTTTCTTTTGAAAGATGACCCGACAAATTAGATATAACATCATTACTTTGCACTAAAAAATTTAGAGAATATCCTTGCGTTTGATTCACCACTACATTTGACACCCCATTTATATTTTTAATTAATTTCTTTACAGATTCAGCTTCTACTTCATCACTGAACTCTCGCACCCTAAGTGTCACTCTATCTCCACCAAGTTCTTTTTTTAAATCATCTGGTTTTCCACTAGCAATGACTTTTCCTTTATCAATAATAGCCATCTCATCTGCCAATTCATCTACTTCCTCGAGATAATGACTACTTAAAAGAATTGTAGTTTCTTTATTTCTTAGTTCCTTCAATAATCCCCAAATAACTGACCGACTTTCTATGTCCAACCCAACAGTAGGTTCATCAAGAATCAATAATTCTGGTTCATGCAACAATCCTGAGGAGAGGTCAAGTCTTCTTTTCATACCTCCCGAAAAAGAACCACATCGTCTATCAATCCATTCATGCATATCCAGTCTCTCTATCAATTCTTCAATTCTCTTTCTCTTATATTTTTTATCAAGATGATAAAGATCTCCTTGAAGCTGTAACAACTCTCTACCTGTAAGTATTTTATCGATTGCGACATCTTGAGCTACATAACCCAATCTTCGTCTGGTTTCTTTTTCCTCAAACAAGACATTATGTCCCCCGACCTCAACATGACCAGAATCAGGCGAAAGGAGAGTACAGATAATTCTAAGTGCAGTGCTTTTACCTGCCCCGTTTGGCCCCAACAATCCATACAAAGAACCTTTAGGGACTTCAAGGTTAAGTCCATTTAGAGCCATAACAGGACCATAAGACTTAAATAAATCTCTAAGTTTGATGAAAAACATCTAGGAATAAATTGCCTAAAAAGATAAGCTGATATCTTCTAACAAATTCTAATTAATTTTGGAGAGCAAGTTCATAAAGTTTTTATTTTTATTTTATAGATTTACGAAAATCCGATAGAGAAGTCTTTAATTAAAGCTATCAACTGATCATTAAAAACAATTGACACTTGTAATCTACTAATAACCAGCAAAAAACAAACCCCAAACATGTAAAGAATAGACCATCGAAATAAACCCTTCGCACGATCTAAATCTTCGGGATTATCTCTTAATCTGGAAACCAATTGAAGAAGTCTTGAATTATAAGGTAGCAATAAAATTCCGTATAATAAACCTCCTTCAGGTAAAACGAAGCACCCTAAAAAGCTTAAAAATACAGTTAGATAGCCATACACAGAGATAGCCTTAGCTGTAACAAAAGGTCCACTTACTGTAGGAAGCATAGGAATGCCAACAGATCGATAGTCCTCTTTCAACAAGATGGCCAAAGCCCAAAAATGTGCTGGGGTCCACACCATAACCAAAGAGAATAGCCACCAACCACCTAATCCAATATGTCCTGCCGCTGCTGAAGCTCCTACAAGAGGGGGAATTGCTCCAGCGACACCTCCAAAAACTATATTTTGAGATGTTCTAGGTTTTAAGAAAGCTGTATAGAGAAGTACGTAACTACAAAGTCCTAAAAGAGTAAGTCCCGCTGCTAAACAGTTAACTCCACTTACTAAAAGGGCTGAAGAAACAAGTGTACAAGCAACTGCTCCAATAAAAACAGAAGACTGAGAAAGGCGACCAGAAGGTAATGCTCTATTACTGGTTCGTTTCATTCGCTTATCAAGATCTTGTTCCCATAAGCAATTAAGAGCTCCTGCAGCCGCAGCGGCAAGGGCTCCTCCTCCTAAAGTGCATGCCAATCTTGGAGAGGGTAATGGCCATTCCTCCGAGAGAGCCATTCCTCCAACAGTTGTTGCAAGTAAAAGAGGAATTAATCTTGGTTTGACGACTTCTAGCCAGGCTGGCAGTTTAATACGCTTTCTAGAAGGAACTACTTCCTCACGATTAACGGGCTGTGTAATTAATTCTGATGTAGAGCTAACCATGACATGTCTCCAATGTTGATTGATTTATATAAAGTGATTGGGAAGAGTCATCATTTCCTCTACCTTTAAAATTCAAGGCTGCTATTACGGCAACTAACAAGCAGGCAATTAGTTGATGACCAATGATAAGGCTAGGCTCACTCATCCTTAGATGAATAGAAAAAGCTCCTAAAAGGATTTGTGAAATGATCAAAAAAATAATCGTTAAAAGATAGGGCCATTGCTTAATAAAAACATCTCTCTGTAAAGATGAAACAATTACAAATAAAATCACCAAAAAGCTCACTGGGATAGCACTTACTCGATGAAGTCCTAAAAGATTGCAAGACTCTCCAAAATCCAAGCATCTTTGAGCGGCCCACGAGGTTGCAACCCTACTTCCTAGTAAAGACTGAGCTATCACTGCAAAAAGGGATAAAAATCCAAAACAACGAAGCCAAGTTGGAAAAATTGATTTACCTGGATTAAGTAATTGTTGAGTCACACCACTCATAATGGCAACAAGAGTAAATGCAACTACAAGATGAGCCATGACGACTAAAGATGGTAATAATTGCAGTACTGTCAAAGCACCTAAAAAACCCTGCAGAGAAACCAAAAGAGTCAAGAATCCATAGATCCAAGGAAGCCATTTAGGTAAAGTTTTTGCCCAGTACAAAGAGAAAGCAAATTGTGTAATTAACACAATCCCTACGAAGAAGGCATCTAAGCGATGAAACCATTCCAAGAAGACTTGTAAATTCATTTGCCTACCAGGCAAAAACGATCCGTAGCAAAGAGGCCAGTCTGGGCAAGCGAGACCAGCCTCCATAACTCTGGTTGCGCCTCCTATCACTACAAGAGCGATAAGTGCAACTACCACGTGAGCAGCAAGCTGGCCCAATCTAAAGAGTGGCTTGGGTGGATAAATAACCTGCACGTATGCAAAAATCCATCAAGATCATTGTTTACTCAACGTAGCGATTACTTCTTACACGTCACCTGAATAAACTGACTGGAACATAAAGATTCTCTTTAAAAAAAATTATTCATCTTGAATTAACAATTAGCCGATACATTAATTACTTTTGCCCATAACCTATAGATAGAAAAGGAGATCTTCTTGCCGAAACTGTCGGCCATCTTAACTCTTACAACAAGTTTAATTCTTGGAATAGCTGGAGTTTGGGTTGCGTACAACGTAGATATGCTTCCCGTGAGCGCGAGCATGAATGCTCCTGTTTACGATGAACTCTATCGAGTCCTGTTCATTATTGGCGTCATACTTTTCATAGGTATGACTGCTTTAGTAATTTATAGTCTTATCCAATTTCGTCGTAGACCTGGAGAAACTGGAGATGGCATTGACTTAGAGGGTAATATTTCTCTCGAAATTTTCTGGACAGCAGTTCCTGCAATTGTTGTTTTATTTGTAGGTTTATATAGCTACGATATTTATGATCGAATGGGTGGTATGCAACCTTTAATGCATGATCACAGTGGGCAAATGGATAATCAGGCCGAGAGAGTTTGGGGAGGGATTGGTTCTGGTCCAATTGAGTCTTCATCTAAAAAAAATTCATCATCATTACCAATTGAGTTAACTGCAATGCAATTTGCTTTTATCTTTCATTATCCAAAAGGAGATATTATTTCGGGCGAACTTCATGTTCCTGTTGGAAGAGAAGTTAGTTTAAAAATGGAATCTAAAGATGTAATACATGCTTTTTGGGTGCCTCAATTCAGACTTAAACAAGATGTCATTCCTGGCCAACCAACTATTTTAAATTTCACTCCTACAAAAGCAGGTAATTTCCCAATTGTTTGCGCAGAATTGTGTGGTCCTTATCATGGTGGGATGAGATCAAACGTAATAGTTGATGAACAAGAAGACTTTGATACTTGGTTAAAAGAAAACTCTAAAGAATCAATATAAGTTCATGACTATTTCACTCAAACCAAACAACTCTTCTCCAGAAAAACTTCAACCAACTGGATGGCTCAAATATCTGAGTTTTAGTCTTGATCACAAAGTCATAGGACTTCAATATTTAGTTTGTGGTTTCTTGTTTTATTTAATTGGAGGATCTTTAGCTGGAGCAATAAGAGTAGAACTCATCAGTCCCCTCTCAGATTTTATGCCTAGAGAGGTTTACAACCAGGTTTTAACTCTCCACGGCACAATCATGATTTTCTTATGGATCGTGCCTGTAGTAAATGGTGCCTTTGGAAACTATTTAATACCCTTTTATGTTGGGGCTAGGGACATGGCTTTTCCAAGGCTGAATGCAGTTGCTTTTTGGCTAATACCTCCCTCTGGCTTAATGTTGATAACAAGTTATTTCATAAACGGAGCCGCACAATCAGGGTGGACAGCTTACCCACCTTTAAGCATTACGACTCCAGCCGCTGGGCAAATCATTTGGATATTAAGTGTCTTGCTTTTGGGTGGGAGCTCAATTTTTGGTGGCATTAATTTCATCGCCACCATCCTCAAGCTAAGGAGACCTGGTCTTAAATTAATGCAATTACCTATGTATTGCTGGGCAATGCTTGGCACGAGTATTCTTGTAGTTCTATCAACTCCTGTTCTCGCTGGTACTCTAATACTCCTGAGCTTTGACATAGTTGCTCATACCGGTTTCTTCAACCCAAGTCTTGGTGGGAATGTAATCGTTTATCAACATCTTTTTTGGTTTTACTCTCATCCTGCTGTTTATATCATGGTCTTACCTGCCTTTGGTTTAGTCAGTGAAATACTTCCAATCCATAGTAGGAAACCACTTTTTGGCTATACAACAATGGTCTTCTCAATTATGGGAATAGTTGTGTTGGGTCTAGTTGTTTGGGCTCATCATATGTTTACAAGCGGTACTCCTCCTTGGATGCGCTTATTTTTTACAATCGCTACTGCATTTATAGCTGTTCCCACAGGTATAAAATTTTTTAATTGGGTTGCGACCTTATGGGGAGGAAAAATATCACTTAATGCTGCAATGTTATTTTCCTGCGGATTTATTATTAACTTTGTTTTAGGTGGAATAACGGGAGTTGCCCTAGCGCAAGTACCTTTTGATGTTCATGTACACGACACTTATTTTGTTGTTGCCCATTTTCATTACATAGTTTATGGCGGTTCTGTCTTTGTTATCTTCTCCTCGATTTATCACTGGTTCCCAAAATTTACTGGAAAAATGCTCAATGAAAATCTTGGAAGATTCCACTTTATAATTACTTTTATAGGCTTTAATCTTTGTTTTGCTCCTCAACATTGGCTAGGTTTAAACGGAATGCCTCGACGAGTTGCCGAATACGATCCACAATTTCAGTTAATCAATCAAATTAGTAGTGTAGGTGCATTATTAATGGCTTTAAGTACTTTACCTTTCTTATGGAATATTCTTCAAAGCATCCTCTTCGGGGAAGAAGCTGGTGATAACCCTTGGAATGCACTAACTCCTGAGTGGTTAACAAGTTCTCCTCCTCCTGTTGAGAATTGGGACGGAGAAGCCCCACTCGTTCTTGAACCTTATGGTTATGGAAAAAAAGATTCAAATGAGACTCAGGAGGCAATCAGATGACATCAATAGTTCCAAAAGAGCAATCCTCAGGAAGCAAGAATGAGCTCTCAACTGAAGAACATGAAGATTTTCGTTTGTTTGGCTTAATAGCTTTTTTAATCGCAGACGGGATGACCTTTGCAGGTTTTTTCGCGGCATATCTCACTTTCAAAGCAGTCAATCCTATTGGTCCTGATGCTATCTATGAATTAGAACTACCTTTACCAACTTTAAATACAATCTTGCTCTTGGTTAGTAGCTTTACTTTTCATCGGGCTGGGAAATTCCTAGAAAAAAACGAATCAAAACAATGCCAAAAATGGCTCCTCATAACAGGTGTATTGGGAGTGGCATTTTTAATCAGCCAAATGTTTGAGTATTTTACTTTGCCTTTTGGATTAACTGACAACCTTTTTGCGAGTACTTTTTATGCATTAACTGGCTTTCATGGGCTTCACGTAACACTTGGTTCAATAATGATAATGATTATTTGGTGGCAAACACGTGTCCCATCTGGCCGAGTGAATAATCAAAACAAGTTTCCATTTGAGGCTGTAGAGCTCTATTGGCACTTCGTCGATGGGATTTGGGTCGTTTTATTCATCATCCTTTACCTGCTTTAAGAGGGAAATAATGATACTAAGCAAGAAACTTTCAATTAATTTGTTGCCACAATTCCACTTATTGGTCAGAATTCAGTTAATTAAAACAGTCTGAAATGCTTGTTGGAAAAGAACTCCTAGACAAAGCAAGATCTTTGAGCGACCGTCCAGAAGACGAAATAGCTAAAGGTTGTGGTTACGTTGGGCCAAGTGGAAGAGTTTTACGTAAAAGTTTTTATCGTGCTCTAGTTGAGGCAAAGGGTTATAAACTTCGTTCAAATGGTCCTGGAAGAGCAGGAAATAGATCCTCAAGAGGAAGGCAGGCAGAATTCCGTACAAAAGTTCATGGCAATGGCAATCTTCTTATTGGGCATGCCTATACAAAAAAATTAGGGCTTGAACCTGGACAGGAATTTCGTATTGATGTACGAAAAGAGTCAGGCGCGATAAGTTTGTTACCACTCAAGAAATAACAAATTTCTCAAAGTAAATTATATAAATTAAACATAAAATTACTATTACCAACCTTGCTCACTTAGCCACTGAGAATTAATTACTGGGCTTTGTTTCGAAATGGAATCATTATTATTTACTTTTAGAAGTTTTTCTGCGTACTTAGCCATCAAGTCAACTTCCAAATTAACCTTTTCTCCAATTGTCAAAAACTTCAAGCATGTATTTGACCACGTGTGAGGTATTACGGCTACTGAAAATTCACACCCATCAACATAGATCTCAGCAATAGTAAGACTTATTCCATTTAGGCTAATACTCGCCTTATCGCACATATATCTGCAAAAGTTTAAATCATCCCAAGATACTCTCAAATTCCAAGAATTTTTCAAATTTTCGATTGAAACAACTTTACCCAACCCGTCTATGTGTCCACTTACAATATGCCCACCTAATCGGTCAGACAGACGTAATGCTGGCTCAAGATTTACATAACCATTTTTCTGAGCTTTTTCTGCAAGATTTGTTCTCTTAAGAGTCTCTTCACTTATATTTGAGAAAAAAGAATCATTCATCAACTCAGAAACTGTTAGACACACTCCATCAACAGACACACTATCTCCAAGTTTTAACGGAGAGAAAGGGTTACATCCATCAACAATTACCCCCAAATTATTTTTCTTGATCGTGCCAATAGCCTGAATTAAACCAGTAAACATTATTGAGCTTAGAACTTTTAGAATGCTAGTTATGGTATTTGGAAATGTCTCTGAAAAGGTTTTTGAATTTCAAAGATAGTTCGGTTATGAATTATTCCAATTCAAGGCCAAATCTTTTTTTTCCTGAAAACTTAAAATCGGCAATGACCAACATTTATTCCAAACACTTTCTTCAGGAAGAAAGATAGATTGATACCTTTTGGGTACATTTATATTTTTTCTTCTTAAGTCTAAGAAATTTGTTGGGGGCAAAAAACCTTTACTTATTACACGTCTCAAATAAGTAGAGCTCCATAACGAATTAAACCAATCAGTAGGAAAAGACTCTGGAGACAGGGAAGGAGAAGCAAGTACTGTCCAATTCAGTGGGCTACCCTCTTGGGGCAAAAGAACAGACAAACGAGGGTCTTTAACAAGGCTATCAACACAACTAGATAAAGGTAAAACTGCTGCATTAGCTCGACCTGAAACAACCCAATTTAAAGCATTCATATCATCAAATGACTGGGCTTGACTCTTGATTTTTGAGAAATCATTAACTAAATCTATTTTTTGTGCTATTGAAATCAGAAGATAAGGACTTTTAGGAAAAACTATTTGTTTTGTAAGTGAACTCGAAAAAACAACTTCCCAAGAATTCTTATTGTTGAGAGCCAAAGAATCTTCATTTCTAAAAAGTATCACCCAAGGACTAACAGCTAAAGGAAAAAGCTTTTTTTTATAATCCTTTCCTAATCCATCGAGAAAAGCACTAGTCTGCTTGCTGAAATTATTTCTAATATTATCTGCTTTGATTTCTTGAAGTGAATTAATAGGTAAACCAGAAATCCAACCATCATTTAAGACTAATAAATCAGTTTTTTCGTTAAGTGCAGAGTTATAGGGAGATTTCTTGAACTCAATATCTTTTATAGGGAAAAACTCCCAACCGGTAGACAAACTATTAACAAATTCACTTGGGAAACTGTTGGTAACTCCTCTCAAAGCTAATTTTTTTTGAGACGTTGAGCACCCAGATAAAAAAACTAAAGAGGAACTCAATCCATATTTGATGAATTCTCTCCTTCCTAGCGTATTAGTATTCATATTACTTAGATCCCTTGACAGGTTTTTTCATTATCAAACTTAAATAGATTACTAACCTCAATATCACATCTTTGAATCATTTCTTTCTGAGTCAACCCCTTAATTTGAGCGAGTAACGATAATGCACCAGCGCCAACACCTTCTTTGACGTAACCAATCTCATAATCTCGCAAAACCTGTTGCTTACTATCATTAAATCTATAACCACTAGCGAGACCTAGGATATTTACTTTGAAATGATTAGCGACATGATTCATTAAATGAATAAAAGAATTTCTATTTTCCGAAGAAGAAAGTGATTCATCAACTAACCATGATGTGGTCCCTATTAAAATTTTACCAACAAATTCAGAGCGTGACTCAGGTTCAATTTCATTTAATGCCAGCGCCAACACTGCCAACATTTGACAACCTCCTCCTAATAAAATCTCCTGGCCAGATTCTCTAGCTCCCATTAAAAGACCAACTGCAATTGGCTGAAATGGATCACCAACAGCAGCCATTAGCTCAACAGAAGATGGATTCTTCTTTAATTTCGCAGCCTCAAGTCCTTGTTTAACTAATTTTATTTTTAATTCTGAAGGTGGATTTCTATGACTTCCACTTATAAGACCATTAACATTTATTCCCAACCCAGAAAGAACAGCAAAAGCTGTAGAGGTACCTCCAGGGACACACTCTGTGAGCAAAAGAGATTTTTTTAATTTCTTACCTATCTTATAACCACCCTCGAATAAAAGTTTAACCCTAGTTCTTTCCATTGCATTTCCTGAACTCAAGCATCTAGCGGGACCAATCTCTGGTGGTTCTAAGGAAACATGAGTAAAGGGAGGAGTTTGTAGTAGTCCTGCAGATATTATTGTTGGTTTAATTTTCAAAAAACTTGAGGCAACGTAACTAATCAATGCAGGAGAGACCCCTGCGGGTAAAGGAGGCAAAGGCCATCTTTTCGGAAGATTAGGTCCTCTTAATAAAAGTTCAGCATCTGCAACAGCTGTATAACGTCTTGAAACAGCAGTTGAACCAGCAGCAGAAATCCCCTCAATCTCAGCGGTTTGAGATCCAGCAAGAATTAAAAAGAAAGCCATGTTCGTAATATTTTCTTGCCATCTTTGAACTCTTTCTTCAACATTTTGCTCATGGAGGCCTTCTCCAAAAGCCAAAACTCTTGACGGCAACAAAACGTAGTTGTCTCCTGTCATTTTTAATCAGTTAGATTCTAGAGAAATTAATTTTTCTAGCAAAGCGGGTGGTTCAGGTATAGATGACTTGAGTCTAGGGAAAATCCAATAAGCCAAAGCATGCAAACATAGAACGTAAATGATTTCTTGAGTAATAATTAGACATAGTGCAACTATTTGAACTTGTCTCATATCGGGAGTAAAAGAAAGATTAAAAATATCTATTCCTTTTTCAAGCAATCCCGCTCCAGCACGAGTAAGAATAACCCATAGATTCTCACCAACCAACAAAGACAAAACGAAGACCCTAACAAGAAAACCCATCGTTCCAATCGAGACTCCAACACTCCAACTTAACCACCAATTCCATCCCTTTTCCCAACAATATCCTAACCATAAGGAAAGCAATCCATACGGAAAAAGCACTAAAGGTCCTCTTAGCGGACCCATCAGAGCAGTTAATAGCATTACGCATATTGTCACTCCCTCAATACCTGTTTTGACACCTCTCCGAATTTGAAGAAGAGCCAATGGCAATGGTAAAGCAAGACGAAAAACAGCTCCGCCAATAGGCAAATAATAAAGAGCTATCCAAATCAAAGCTGTTGCAGCCGCAAGATAAGAGGACTCAACGATTTTCAAAGCTTGTCTCTTACTTAGAGGGGCTTTATAAAGAGATCTACTTTTTAAAGAGTTTTTATTATCTAAGTTCAAAATTATTATCTTTTAAAAGATGAATCCTTTGACAAATCCTCCTCATCAAAACGTTCGATCTTCTCCACCTCAAATTGGACACCTGCAGTTCTTAGAGCCTCAGTAACCGTCTCCGCTGGTGCAGATGGATTTGCACCTGATAATCTTAAGATAATTCTGTAGGGTTGTGGATTAAAAATAGTCTTCTTTTTTGATTTGGTTATTTTTTTACTAAGTCTATCTTTATTAGATATTGAATTTTCTTTAACTGTATTAGCAAAAGCATTTTTATTTTCTTTCTTATCATCTTTCAGTATTGATTTGATTTTTGTTTTTTCATTAGGTTTCTGTGGCTTAATATTAGTTTTTTCTGGAGTTCTTGGTTTTTCCATGCTATCAAAACTACTTTCCAACTTTTCGCCAATTAGAGTATTTGAGCATGATTGAAGAGCAAAAAGGGTAACTATTAGAAATGATCTAATAAATATTTTCTCAACTAATCTAGTAATATTCAAAACTTTATTTTGTTTTAATTACCCTTACTTTACTGGCTCTTAGACGTCCTGTTTTAGTTGTAGAGGGCGCTTTTTGAGTACTACTTTTTTTTGATGCTGATGAGTTTAAATCTTTCTTTGTTGACTTGGTTGTCTTTTGTGTAGATTTTCTTTTCTTAGATGTTGTCTTTTTACTTGATTTCTTAGCTGCCAATAATTCAATAGCTACCTCAATAGTGATATCTTCAGCGGTTTTTCCCTCTGGTAGAGAAGCATTTACTTTGCCCTGTTTAACATATAAACCATAAGGACCATCAAATAATTGGATAGTTTCTTTTTCTCCCTCTGGGATACCAAGTTCCTTCAACGCAGTTCTTCCGCCTCTTCCTCTTTTAGGTATTGATAAAAGCTCAAGAGCTCTTTCTAGGCTTACTTGAAGAACGTCATCGTCACCTTTAATTGAGCGATAATCTTTTTCACCACCATTTTTACTCCAAACCACATAGGGACCAAATCTACCCAAACTTGATTGAATCCTACCTCCCTCTGGATGCTCTCCCAGTAGACGTGGTAATTGAATCAATCCAAGGGCCTCCTCAAAGGTCAAGTCCTCTGGTTTTAAACTCTTTGGCAAGGAAGTTCTTTTTGGATTTGGAGCTTTTTTTAATGATTTATCATCTAAATATTCAAGTGCTTTTTCAACATCTATCTCTTCCTCTTTTATATTCTCTGGCAACAAAAGCTGAACCTTTGATGAATCCTGCTTCAAATAGAGTCCATATTGACTGCTTTTGAACAAGCGAAGATTTCCTAATTTTTTCTTACCTTTTGGAATCCCAAGATCTTTCAATTCGACTACTAATCCCCTTTGAACAAAATGACCATATCTACCATTTAATAGATATAGATTCTGTCCAGTATCAGGGTCAACCCCTAGTGATTCAGGGCCCTCAGCTTTTTGTTTTAAAATCATCTCTGCGATATCCTCATCCAAATCTGCGGGAGTAATTTCCTGTGGAAGAGTAGCTGTTATGGGCTTGCCATTTTCACCCAGTTGCTTTGATTCCAGATATGTTCCAAATTTGCCCAACCTAACTAGAGATGAAAGTCCCTCCAAGGAAACAGCTCTAAACTCGCCTCCATCAATATCCCCTTCCCTTTGTTGAACCTGATTCTCTAGGCCAGTATCACCCTTATAAAAGCCCTTAAGGTATGGAAGCCAACTCACTTTTCCTGTTGAGATCTCATCAAGTGTAGATTCCATTCGAGCAGTAAAACTGGTATCTACAAGATCAGGAAAATGTTCTTCAAGAAGTGCCGTCACAGCAAATGCTGTAAAGCTTGGAGTTAAAGAATTGTTATTTAGGACTGAATAACCTCGATCTACAATTGTTCCTATAATGCTTGCATAAGTTGACGGACGACCTATGCCTTCTTTCTCAAGTGTTTTAACTAATGAAGCTTCGCTATATCTAGCTGGAGGTTGAGTCTGATGCCCCAATGCCTCTACATTCTTAGCTGTTGGAGAATCTCCTACCGCTAATTTAGGCAAAAGCACTTCTTGTCCTTCAAGTGCACTATCAGGATCATCAGTACCTTCAACATAAGCTCTAAAGAATCCAGGAAAATCTATTCGTTTACCACTAGCCCGAAAAGATACATCCGATGCTTTTAATTCGACTCCAAGCATTGTCAACCTTGCATCGGCCATTTGACTAGCAACTGTCCGTTTCCAAATAAGTTCGTATAAAGAAAGATCCCTACCTTGCAAGTTTGACTCTTTGGGTGTTTTAAAGCTCTCACCAGAAGGACGTATTGCTTCATGGGCTTCTTGAGCATTTCTCGTCTTGTTGGAGAATTGTCGGGGCTTTTTACTTAAATATTCAACACCATATTTTGATTCAACACAATTTCGTGAGGCATTAATTGCCTGATCAGACAGATGAACAGAATCTGTTCTCATATATGTAATAAAACCTCTTTCATACAAACCCTGAGCACATCTCATAGTCTCCCTAGCTGATAATCGAAGTTTTCTATTAGCCTCTTGTTGTAATGTGCTTGTTGTAAAAGGAGGAACTGGTTTACGGATTGACGGCTTTTCCTCGACATTAACAACTTTCCATTTATCAGTAGTTAAATTTTTTGCAAGTTCCTTAGACTCCTCTTCCTTGAGTAATATGACATTTCGGCCAGATTTCAATAATCCCGTTGACTCATCAAAATCACTACCTGTAGCAATTCTTTTTCCACCAATTGAGGTCATTTTCACCTCAAATTCACTACCTTCTTTCTCTAATTTTGCTTTTAAGTCCCAATAACTCCCGCTTTTGAAAGCTCTCCTTGCTCTCTCTCTCAGAACTAGCAATCTTACTGCAACTGATTGAACTCTTCCTGCAGATAAACCCCATGAAACTTTCTTCCATAAAAGAGGAGAAAGCGTGTACCCAACTAATCTGTCTAAGATCCTCCTTGTCTCTTGGGCATGAACTAATTCCATATCAATTGCTCTTGTTTTCGATAGAGCTTTGGAAATAGCTTCTTTAGTTATCTCATGAAAGACCATCCTCTTCACAGGGATTTTCGGGTCAAGCACATTCATTAAATGCCAACTTATACTTTCTCCTTCTCTATCTTCATCAGTCGCAAGCAACAATTCACTAGCACCCTTCAAAGATTGTTTTAATTCCTTGACAATTTTTTTCTTGTCTTTGGGTACAACGTACAAAGGATCAAAATCAGCAGTTGTATTAACTCCAATCGTTGCCCACTTTTCGCCTTTGTGCTTCGCAGGGATCTCAGATGCATTGTTAGGCAAGTCTCTTATGTGCCCCATTGACGCAAGAACCTGAAAGTCCTTAGGCAAAAACCCTCTAATAGTTTTTGCCTTTGTAGGACTTTCAACAATCACCAGAGTATGGTCAGTGGGCATCAGCTCAGTTTTCCTCCTTCTTATCTAACGTACTGAATAGTAAAATGCATAGCCCAAAATGATAAAAAAGGCATATTTCATAACTTCGCTAGAGTTATAAAATCAGACACTGCTTAAAAACAATACATAAATGGGAGAACTTTTGTCTTTTCAAATATTCATAAATGAACCTGTGGAGCTTTTAAATCTTTCTTTAAATGCCAAAGCTGTGCTTCCAGAGGCTGCCGTTCTAATGGCAATGCTTGGAACACTTTTGGTTGATTTGGCTGGTGAAAAGATATCAGCCCGCTGGTCCCCTCCAATATGTTACGCAGGTCTTGGTAGTGCTTTGATTTTGCTGGCAATGCAATGGGATGGAGAAATTCAAGAATCTTTTTTAGGTGCATTTATTGCAGACAATCTTGCTATTGCTTTTAGAGGGGTGATAGTTCTTTCAACTCTTATTTCTCTACTTATTAGTTGGAGATATGCTGATCAAAATGGAAGTCCTATTGGTGAATTTGCTGCAATATTATTAGCTGCCACTCTTGGAGCAATGCTTCTATGTGGTTCAACTGATTTGGTCAGTGTTTTCGTGTCATTGGAAACACTTTCCGTGGCTAGCTATCTGCTTTCTGGATATCTCAAAAGAGACTCAAGAAGTTCAGAAGCAGCTTTGAAATACCTGTTAGTTGGTTCTGCAGCAGCAGCTGTATTTTTGTATGGAGCATCCCTCCTCTATGGAATAAGTGGGTCTACAAATTTAAAAGAAATAGGAACAACTTTACTAAGTGCTCCTACACCTTTGTCTGCATTAGCACTGGTTTTCGTATTATCTACAGTAGCTTTCAAAATTGCAGCAGTTCCATTTCATCAATGGACACCAGATGTTTACGAAGGTTCTCCTACGCCAGTAGTTGCCTTCTTATCAGTAGGTTCCAAAGCAGCAGGTTTTGCACTCGCAATAAGAATACTAGTCGGATGTTTTAGTGCTTTTGACACACAATGGAAATTGCTATTTACTGTTTTAGCTGTTCTCAGTATGTCTCTGGGAAATGTTGTAGCGCTAGCTCAAAAATCAATGAAAAGGATGCTTGCTTATAGTTCAATTGGACAAGCTGGCTTTGTAATGATTGGCTTGGTTTGCGGAACTGAAGATGGTTTCGCCGCAATGGTTCTATACATGGCTGCTTATTTGTTTATGAATCTTGGTGCTTTTGCCTGCATAATCCTTTTCTCAATCAGAACGGGTAGTGATCAAATTTCAGATTATGCAGGACTGTACCAAAAAGATCCATTAATCACATTAGGATTAAGTTTATGCCTTCTTTCTTTGGGAGGTATTCCTCCAATGTTGGGATTCTTCGGGAAGATTTATTTATTTTTTGCTGGATGGGCAGATGGGCAATACTTACTAGTAACTGTCGGCCTAGTTACGTCAGTTATTTCAATTTACTACTACATATCAGTTATAAAAATGATGGTAGTAACAGAACCTAAAGAAGCCTCAGATGTTGTAAAAGCATATCCATCAATAGAATGGTCAATTCCTGGGATGTCATCTCTCAAAGTGGCATTGATTTTTTGTGTTCTCGTAACTGCTATTGGTGGAATTATTTCAAACCCTCTCTTCAATTTTGCAGATAGTGCGGTAAACGGAACGCCATTACTTCGTGAAGCCATTACTCTTGCAAGTAAAAGTTCAATTGGTTAACCAATTAAAATCATTGAAAAAGTCTGTAGCGCGACTAACTAATATAAATAAATTTTATGGGGAAGGCTCAGTCAAAGTGAAAGCTCTTGACGAACTAAACCTTGAGGTTTATCAGGGCGATTACCTTGCTGTTATGGGTGCAAGTGGATCTGGGAAAAGTACTGCAATGAATATACTTGGATGCCTTGATCGTCCTACTAATGGGACTTATGAATTAAATGGAACTGCTGTAGAAAAGCTTGATGATGACTTGCTAGCAGATATTAGAAACAAAGAACTTGGTTTTGTTTTTCAACAATTTCATCTGCTTCAAGAAGTTTCAGCACTTGAGAATGTCATGCTTCCAATGATTTATGCATGCGTCCCCTCTTTAGAGAGAGAGAAGCGCGCTGAAGAGGCTCTTAAACGAGTAGGGCTTGGGAATAGGATGACCAATCTTCCTAATCAATTATCAGGTGGACAACAACAACGAGTTGCCATAGCAAGGGCAATAATCAATAAACCATCCCTGTTATTAGCAGACGAACCAACTGGTGCTCTTGATTCCAAAACTACTGAAGATGTTTTAAATCTGTTTGACCAACTTCATAGTCAAGGAATCACAATTGTCTTAGTTACTCATGAAGACAATGTTGCTCAAAGAGCAAAAAAAATAGCACGGTTTAGAGATGGCAAAGTAATAGAGATTACTCATAATTAGCTCAAGCAATCATGCATAATCAGACAAGACTTTCACTTTATCTTCTTTAGAAAGATTCAATCCTCCACTTGAATCTATACCTTTAATATCCCATTTCAATCCAGTTTCTTTATCAATGTATTTTCTTGACCACAGTCTTTGTTCAACCTGACTGCACAAAAAATTTTTATTATCTAAAAGATCTAAAGATCTTTCTATTGCAAGTAGAACTTCTGAAGACCAAAAATTTATATTCATCGTTTTATCTCCAATAATTTGTTTTAGTGAAATCCCTTCTTGAGGAACATTATTAAAAACGTTTAAACCTACTCCAACTCTTAATAATCTAAGTTTTCCTCCTCTAAAAAATAATCTAGGTAAGATTCCAGCTAATTTTTGTCCATCAACCAATAGATCATTAGGCCATTTTATATTGACATTAACTCCTATCCGTTCAATTCTTTCAACCAAAGCTAAAGCCACCGCTAACCCATAAAGCTGAGAATTATTTTCACTCGAATCTTCCCTGTTAATTGCCGCACTAACCCAAACCCCTCCTTTTGGTGCATGCCAAATTCGACCAGCTTGACCTTTACCAAATCTTTGGCAAGAAGAAAAAATAGCTATTGGCTGATTTTTTTTTACTGGTTTTTCTGTAATCCATTTTGATAGTTCTATTTCTGTACTAGCACATATAGTTTTCAGCATTAATCTCCAAGACTTGGGAGAGGAATGATTTGATTTGTGATATTTATAGATCAACCCAACCCCTCTATCGAATTTTTGATTATTCATATCTCAAAGGTAATGTGTTCTTAAAAAATCAAGAATTATCCATTGATTTTTTCATCTCCTCTAATTCAACTTCAACTTCTTGGATTTCTACTGTTTTCACTTCATTGACATCTAAATCAGACGGAGGCAAAGCTATTGCCTCAACCCCCGATTTCAATTGAGTCCTCAATATCTCTAATTCTTTCTCTATATCATCACCTCCTTCTAATGCTGCGAACTTACTTTCTAGATCTTCTCCAGCCAACTCTAATGCAGCTTGCCCAGAGGCTTCCAATGCCTCTACTTTATCTTCCATTCTTTCAAAAGCAGCCATGGCGGACTTGCTCCCTAAATCACCAACTGCACTTTGAATTTGTTGCTGAGCTTTGGCTGCCTGAGCTCTTGCTTTAAGCATATCTTTTTTAGTTCGAGCCTCGGCAATCTTTCTCTCTAATAGCAAAAGGCTTTTCTTTAGTTTTTCAACTTGACCATTTTGTGTTTGAAATTGAGTCGATAAAGATTCATAAGTTTCTTGAAAAGTTTTTTTTCTACTTAATGCTTCTCTAGCTAGATCATCCTCTCCCTTTTTTAAGGCTAATTCAGCTCTGGTGAACCAATTTTTTATTTGCTCTTTTGCTTGATTTGCCTGATTCTCTAATCTTTTTTGACTTGCAATAGCCATAGCGACAGCTTGACGAAGCTTCACCAAGTCTTCTTGCATATCAGCAACAGACTGATCAAGTATTTTTATTGGATCTTCTGCATCACTGACAAAAGCATTTAGATTTGCCCTTATCAATCGACTTAACCTATCGAATAATCCCATTAAGATCTTTTATGCAATCTAAAAAATATTAGCTAGATTTAAGCACTAACTCACCAATAGTGTCTAATTAAAATTGATTTTAGAAGACTTAAAGCATAAAAAAAAAGGAAAAAGAGAGCAGTCAATTTATACATGTTTGGAAGAAATCAAGTCTTCATGGAAAGGGAATGTCGGGGGGCTTATTCAAGATTGGGTAGCAATAGCTGGGGAGCAACTCGCATTGAATTGCACACCACTCAATATTCAAAATAAAATTTTAACGATTGGAGCAAGTCATCCTCAGTGGAGACAGGCTCTCCAATACAACCGCTTAGAATTAATTCAGTCTTTAAAATCATATGGCTATCAAATAAAAGAGATTCGGATTAGACAACATTATCCCAATGATTTAGTTACTAGAGAGAGTGAAAAAGAAATATGGGTAAAGCACCCAAGTAGAACTGATAAGACTGGAATCACCAATTGTCCTCTTTGCAAAGTTCCATCTCCTAAGGGAGAAGTTAAATTATGGGGTAAATGTAGTTTTTGTAGAAGAAAAGAATTGAGAATAGATTGAACGATTTTGATTCAGGCTTCAAGTAATAAAATCCCCATTTGTCCCATTGCTAATGTTTTGTATTTTGCTTTTTTGAAGCCAGCAGAACGTGCCAAATGAATTTGTTTTTCACCAGAAGGGAAGTTAACTAAGCTTTTTTTTATATATGAATATTCTTTTCCTAAACCGAAAAGAGATGAAATTGGAACGACATAAAAACTTAAATAAATTTTTTGGAATAGCCCTTGTATGGAGTTTCTTTCAAAAGATCTAAAATCTAATATCCCTGCTCTTCCTCCTGGTTTCAAAATCCTAAAAGCCTCTTCAAGACCTGCATAAGGGCTGGAAAGATTCCTTAGGCCATAGGCCATTAAAAGGCCATCAAATTGATGAGATGTGAGATTTGTCTCTAGAGCATCACCATTTATCCATTCAATTGAAGAATAGTTTTGTTTAGATCTTTCTCTCGCAACTAATAATGCTTGAGAAGCTGAGTCTATTCCAGTAATATTTTTAGAACTCTTTATATATCTAGCCAAAAGCATTGACATATCTCCTGTTCCACAACAAAGATCTATCCATTTTTCTCCAAAAGTTGGATTAAGAATATCCAATAATTTTGTTTTCCAAAACCTATGCAATCCAAAGCTAAATATATCATTTAAAAAATCATATTTTGAAGAAATTGAATTAAACATTTCTTCTATAGCTTTTGTATTACCAGGCCTCATGTAAATACAGAAAAAAATTTAGATAGCAAAAAAATTTTAAGGTGAAAAAATCGATCTTACATCTTTTCATGAGAATATTTATCATTCAATTGGTCTTATGGGTAAATTTTCCTTAATCAAATATTCTTTTATTTCTCTGATAGTTAATTGCCCATCATGCAATAAGGAAGCCAAGAGAGCCGCTGAAGATTTCCCAAGAGTAAAAGCCTCTTTAATGTGACTCAAAGAACCAGCTCCTCCTGAGGCTATTACTGGTATTGAAACTTTCTCAGAAATACATCTAGTCAGTTCTATGTCATAACCATTTTGAGTTCCATCACCGTCCATGGAGGTTAAAAGGATTTCACCTGCTCCCATCTCAAATATTTTTTCTGCCCATTCAACCGCATCCAAACCTGTATTTTTCCGTCCTCCACTCACATAAACGTCCCACTTATTGGGAATATGTTTGTTCTTTTTCGCATCTATTGCGACCACAATACATTGCGATCCAAAACGATTTGCCCCTTGAGAAATCAATGAAGGGTCTTTAACAGCACTGGAATTCAAACTTACCTTGTCAGCTCCTGCTCGTAGCAATTCATTGATTCCATTCAATGAGCTGATCCCCCCTCCAACAGTAAAAGGAATGGTTACCGCTTCGGATGTTCGTCTAACCATATCAACCAAAGTCGATCTTTTCTCGTGCGTAGCTGTTATGTCAAGGAAGACCAATTCATCAGCTCCAGCCTTGCTATATCTACATCCAAGCTCAACTGGATCACCTGCATCACGCAATCCAACAAAATTAACCCCCTTAACCACTCGTCCGTTTGAAACATCAAGACAAGGAATCAATCTTAAAGCAACCATGATTTTTACACAGAGGAACTGTTAAGGTGCCGAAATCAAGTAATTTAATTCCATGGCTAAGCCAACCTCCCTTTCAAGGATAGGTTCAAAAATTAAGATTAATATTGAACGTGTTCGAGATCGCATACCTTCTTATTTGATAGACCAACTATCAGAAGATCCAAGAGGTACTGTAATTGACTATAAAATGACTGATGGAAGAGGTGGTATTGGAGTGGTAATTAAAATGAATGACGGGAGCAAACATTGGTTCTTCGAAGATGAAGTTTCTTAACCCTGAGATTACAAAGTGAGCGATGCTAGGCAACTCCTTGGGATAAAAGGAGGTTCTGAAACAACAAACATTTGGAAGCTTCGTTTGCAATTGATGAAGCCCATCACATGGATTCCCTTGTTATGGGGAGTCATATGTGGAGCAGCGGCCAGTGGTAATTATCACTGGGAATTAAGCAACATTCTTGCTTCGATAAGTTGCATGTTTATGAGCGGCCCACTCTTAACTGGATATACCCAAACAATAAATGATTACTTTGATAGAGAAATTGACGCAATAAATGAACCTAATAGACCAATACCTTCAGGGGCAATTTCTCTTTTCCAAGTAAAATGTCAAATTTGGGTTTTACTAATAGCCGGTCTTGGAGTTGCCTATTTATTAGATTTGTGGGCACATCACACAATTCCTTCCGTCCTTCTTTTGGCATTGGGAGGTTCATTTGTAAGTTTTATTTACTCAGCACCACCTTTAAAACTTAAACAAAATGGTTGGCTTGGGAATTATGCACTTGGTGCGAGCTATATAGCTCTTCCTTGGTGGGCTGGACAGGCTCTCTTTGGACATTTAACGTGGACAACCGCCCTGCTTACTCTTGCCTATAGCTTGTCAGGTCTAGGGATTGCTGTGATAAATGATTTTAAAAGCGTGGAAGGGGATAAAAGCCTTGGGCTTGAATCACTTCCTGTTGTTTTTGGTATTAAAAATGCAAGTCGTATTAGCGCAGGAATGATAGATATCTTTCAGCTGGCAATGGTAGTAGTTTTAATAGCTATAGGACAACATTTTGCATCTGTCATTCTGGTTTTACTAATAATTCCTCAAATCACATTCCAAGACATATGGCTATTACGCGATCCATTAAAATTTGATGTTAAATACCAAGCCAGTGCACAACCCTTTCTAATTTTAGGAATGCTTGTGACTGCAATAGCTATTGGACATAGTTCCTTAATTAGTTTATAAAATTAATCATTAAAACCAAAAATAAGATCAAAGCTATTTAAAAATCGAGTTTACACGTTATATCGTTTATTGATTTTTTAATTTATTTAAAACAGCAATATAAAAACCATCTCCATTATCTCCCTCTCCAGGCCAGATCTGTTTTTCATATTCCAATAAAAACTCAGACTTTGATTGAAGAAAATTTTTTATCTGATGAGAATTTTCTTCAGGGTGAATAGTACAAGTGGAATAAACCAACTTCCCTCCATTTTTCAATAAAGGCGCTAACGAGTTAAGCAACTGACTTTGAACAGCGACAAGCTGCTGAATATTATCTTGATTCATCCTCCATCTTGCATCAGGGTGGCGAGCAAGAGTACCCAATCCTGAGCATGGAGCATCTATTAATATACGATCAAAAAAACCTTTCCAATCTGGCTTTTTGAGTAATAGCTCATTAGAATCAGCAACCAATATTTGCAAGCATTTAGTCCCAAGCCTCTCTGAGTTAGCTAATATTTTTTTAGATCTTCTGGATGATCGATCAACAGACCAGAGATTGCCCTCATTATTAATTAATTCAGCAATATGTGTTGATTTTCCTCCTGGTGCAGCACAAGCATCAAGAATCTTTTCTCCAGGTAGAGGTCCTAATGATGGGGCAATTAACTGTGAAGATCTATCTTGAACACTCCATTTTCCTTCTTCATAACCGGGCCATTTCCTAGGTTCACCAACACCAGCTCGAACTTCCAATCCGTAAGGACAGTTTGGTATCACTTGATTATGAATACCACAGGAATCAAAAATTTCTTTTACTTCTTTTAAATCTGCACGCAATCTATTCACTCTTATATCAATAGGACTAATGCAGTTAAATGCTTTAGCAATCTTCTTAGCATCTTCTAATCCCTTCCAATTAATCAATTCATCTGCCAACCAAAGAGGTAGCGATTCGTTTTTTGCTAGTTCTAAACTAGGATTATTTGATTTAGGCAACAAGAGACCTCTCTCTTTGCTTCTAAGAGCAGATCGCAAGATTCCATTAACAACGGGGGCTAGCTTTTTTAAATGATGAGTTTTCGCAAGCTCTACAGTTGTGTTGATTGCAGCAGCTGGAGGTATTCTCTTCATTTTTAGAACCTGATAAAGCCCAAGATGCAATAGCCATCTCAATAAAGGAGGTTGTTTTTTAGCGGGTACTTTCCCTAAATAATCAATCCAACAATCTAAATAATATCTTTGGCGAATTGCACCATAAGAAAGTTCAGTTATCAAAGCTTTATCTATCGACTTAAAGGAATAAAGATTAAAAATCCTTTCCAAAGCAACATCTGCGAATGCACCTCCACCTACGGCTTGGATAACATCCCAAGCAGCTTTTCTGGCATCTAAGCCTTTCATGGATGACAGGTTTTCACTCAAAAGCGATCATTTAAACTTCAGTTCACTGTAAAATATTTGTCGGAGTAATCATAGCTCAAATAGCCCAAAAAGTCTTTTACTGCAGTGACTTTCAAAGGAATAGTCGGGACTAGGCCAACTCAAAAGGTGTAACATAAGCTACTTTTAACCTCCTCTTAAAATAGTTAAATTTGATACAACTTCTTTAATGTGTGAGGACACTATGAAGCTTTTTTCACGTTTATTAGTAGCTCCAGCAGCTTTGGGCCTAATGGCTCCAGTTGCAGCTAATGCAGACACTGCATTTTCATCAACAACAACTCTTTCTGGCTCTGCTGTTTTCACAACAGGTTCAGTTGCAGATGGCGGAACATCAGATGCAGAAGAAGAGCTATATATGCAGTATGCATATGGCCTTGACATAAATTCTAGCTTCACAGGCGAAGACCTTTTCTCTGCTGGTCTTGTAACTGGTAATGCTAGTGGCCCACTTGCAAGCATGGATAGTGCTGAATCAGGTGATCTAAATGTTACTTCTCTTTTCTACAACTTCCCTGTTGGCGATCTTTCAGTAACTGTTGGACCTTTGGTTGATCAGGATGATGTTGTTGCTGCAACAACTTCTGCTTATTCAGACGCTTTCAGACTAGGCAGCATGCCTTATTCTTTGGCTGGTAACGAAACTGGTCCTGGAGTTGGTGTTGCTTACTCTAATGACAACGGCGTAGTTGCTTCTGTAAGTTTCGTTTCTGTTGGTGGTGCTTCTTCTACAGTAGGAATCGGCGCTGATGATGGTGATGATGTTTCAACTTTCACTCTTGGCTATAACGGCGACGGCTTTGGTGGCGGTCTTGTAATTGCTTCTAACGACGGTGAAGGCGGAACAACTGGATACGACACATTCGGTGGTGGTATCTACTACAGCCCAGAGTCAATTGATGCAACATTCAGCGTTGCTTATGACACAACAGATCCAGAGACAGGTGCTGATGCAACTGACTTGTTCGTTGGTGTTGACTACGAAGTTGGTCCAGGAACATTAAGTGCTGCTTACAACTCAACTGATGTTGATGGTAGTGATTCTTTAG
>OBOA01000007.1_pt1 | contig 32011 bp, 32 predicted proteins | sample 1535281 | NCBI WGS metagenome assembly OBOA01 (sample SAMEA3275639, study PRJEB22092) | marine metagenome | biome: 01000035; feature: 00002223; material: Deep Chlorophyll Maximum | collected 2014-06-19T13:00:00+00 | depth 75 m
AAAATAACTTCCGATATAAAGATAAAAGGAAACTCAAGTAAAAGCCTAAGTCAAAATCAAAAACAACAGCGGGTCTTATATGAATTAAATGCGCCTGAAGATCTTTTTTTACCCTCTAGATCACGCGAAGTATTAGTAAAAACTTATCAAAAAGTTAACCTTGATCAGTTAGAAAATTTACTTATAAATAACAACCGAACAATTAAAATCTACTTAGAAAGAGTTGAGCAAGCCAAATCAATATTAAAAAGTTCTTTATCCTCATGGTACCCAACATTAAACCTAACAGCTAATGGCATTCCCCAATATTTTGAATCTAATAACTATAATGAATCAAGCGTAATACAAGATACTTCGAGTAAACAATGGAGTTCCTCTATCTCCGCTCAATTAAAATGGGATTTAATTAATCCTGCAAGAGTCCCAGAGATAGCATCAGCTAGAGATAGTTTTGAAAAGTCAAAATATTCTTACGCAATAATTTTAAGAGATTTAAAATTAGAGGCAAAAAAACGTTACTTCAATTTGCAAAAAGCCAATGAGGAAATAGAAGTAGCAAAGAAATCAATTGAATCCTCGACTATTGGGTTAAGAGACGCAGAAATTAGATTTGAATCAGGTATTGGTACGAAATTAGAAGTTCTAGAAGCTAGAACTCAATTAGCTAGAGATCAGCAATTGTTTAATATTAACTCGGGTGATCAGAAAATTGGTCAAAGATCTCTTGCTGAAATACTTAATTTTCCAGAGGATGTTACACCATTAATTGGTACAAAAACTCAAGTTACAGGTATATGGGATTTATCATTAGAGGATAGTATTATAGCTGCTTATAATTCAAGAGAAGAACTCGAAAGTATCCTATTAGAAATATCAATTAATAATAGTAATGCAAATGCTGCACTTGCTGCTAGCCAACCAAAATTAAGCATCGTAAATACATCGACCTCTTCATTTGCGAAAGGTGAGTTAAATCAAATATCTCCAAACACCAGCAACACATCCTCCAATTTTTCTAACACCATTGGGCTCAATGCAACATGGTTTATTTTTGATGGAGGCAATTCAAGATCTTTGTATAATTACAATAAAAGTAAAGCAAAAGAAGCAAAGCTAAATTTTGCCGCAAGAAGAGCTCAAATCAGACAAGAAGTTGAACAAGTATTCTTCAAACTAGAGTCGGCCAAACTAAATATCTCTGCTTCGTATACAGAAGTTTTATCTGCAAGAGAGTCTTTAAGACTTGCAAAACTTAGATACAAATCAGGTATTACTACACAACGAGAAGTGGTAAACAACCAAAGAGATTTAACTGATTCCGAGGTTCGTTATATTATTTCGGTCACTAGCTATAACACTCTATTAGCTGACTTAAGTAGACAAACGGGTTTAGATAACATCAAACCATGTGATATCAAAGTCAATCAACAAAATCAAAGCGACATAGATAGCAAATCACTCTATGAATCAAATTTAATTCCTCTATGTCAGCTATAGCTTCTAACTAAATAAAAATGAATCAAGACCCAATATCTAAACCTCTGAGCAAAGCTCAACTAATTGCAATTCATCAATTAGTTGATGAGGTTGGAAGACGTCAACTTCAAGATTTTGGTCAAATCAACTCTGACATAAAGCCTGATGGAACACTTATTACAGAATGTGATAGGTGGAGTGATAAAACAATAGTTCAAGGGTTATCTCAAATTGCTCCCGGAGAAGGCGTCCTGAGTGAAGAGGGTAAGAAGTCAATACCTAGCTCCAGTGAATATTGGGTAGTTGACCCACTCGATGGCACAACTAATTTTGCAGCAGGCATTCCATACTGGGCAATATCAATAGCACGTTTCACTAATGGGGAACCTGAGACAGCCTTCCTTGACATACCAGCACTTAGAAAAAGAATTTTCGCCATAAAAGGAAAAGGAGTTTGGCTAAACGACAAGCCACTTAAGCCTGAATCACGTTTCAAAAAAAATAGTGACTGCATTTCTCTTTGTAGCCGCTCAATTAAAGTTTTACAAATGAAACCAGAGCAGTCATTCCCGGGAAAAATAAGACTGCTTGGGGTATCTAGTTTAAATATGACTAGTGTTGCCATCGGTCAAACGATTGCTGCTTTAGAGGCGACACCAAAAATTTGGGATATTGCAGCTGCATGGTTAATACTTGAGGAACTTAATTGTCTTATCAACTGGTTGGAGACTAATCCAAAAGACATTCTCTCTGGCACAGATCTTACTTCAGTGAATTTCCCATTACTAACAGCATCCTCTGAAGATCAATTGAACAACATGCTGCCATGGGCGTCAGCATTAATTCAGGATAGTTAATACACTTTGTTCCCCTTTGTTTCTAATTAAATTAGCTACATAAATAAAATTTATAATTTTAAATCTACTGATTCAACTAAGAAAAATCTTCTCCTTAGGAGTTAGCGTAATATTAAATACTCCATAACCAAAGTGGGCTTGAACTGGACTAAAAAAGCAAGATGGTTGTTTAGCAGTCTCTGGAGAGCTTATGAAAGATGGTCTAAGTGTGATTGCGTCGATTTAAGCGCAGCATTTGCTTACTACACTCTTCAGTCCTTCTTTCCAATATTGCTAATCTCTCTATCAGTTGCATCATGGTTTTTAGGAAAACAGCAAGGAATAGAGCAAAGAATAATTGAATTAACCGCTGAAGTTTTACCGTCTGAAGTAATAGCTTTGGTCGCATCAACTTTAGAACAATTAATTAATCAGGGGTTTGGCGCAGGGATTCTTGGGGCAATGTTTTTAATGATCACTGCTGGCAATGCCTATCTAACACTACAAAGAGGAGCAGATCGATTATGGGAAGACGTACTACCAGTTAAATCAAAGCCAGATCCATTAAGGCTTCAAGCGTTTCGATTTATCAGAAATCGTATTGAAGCTTTCTTTGTAGTTCTTCTAGTTGGGATTTTGATGGTTATCGATCAAATCAGTGCAAATATTCGTCTGATTCCCGAAGCAGTTTTGGAAGACTTAGCCAACACAACCCCTTGGGTTGAAAATGCCATTACAAAAATACCTGTACTTCAAGTAGGTCAATTTATACTTCCTCTAATAGGTTTTTCAACTATGGCACTGCTTTTACAAGGTTTACTCCCAAGTAGAAGAGTGCCTTTAAAACCACTAATACCTGGAGCTTTGATGATTGGAACTTTGCTAACTATTCTGAATTTGGCAGTTAGTAGAAGTATCCTTTCGTTGGGATCAAGATTTCAAGCTTATGGATTCATTGGTGGAGTCCTTGTATTGACTCTTTGGGTTTGGATGGTAGGAGTAATTATTTATTTTGGTCAATGTTGGAGCGTTGTAATTGCAAGCATGCGTCGAAATCGATACGTTTAAACATCATTGAAACAAGCACCTAAATTTAAATTATAATATTTAAATAAATCTCTTAAGTAGTCATGAATAAGCCATCTTCATTGATTTGGATGGTATTTATTCTACTTATTATTTTACCTACACCAGCTGGGAAATTTATTATTGATTTAGCAGGCGGAATATTCCTTATCATTACAATAATACCATTAGTCTTAGGAGGAGTTGGATGGTTTACTTGGAAAAGAATCCAATCAAAAGTACAAACCTGTGAAGCTTGTGGCTCAACCTTTCTTAACAGTCAAATGATTTGTCCAATATGTGGAACACCCATAACAAAAAACGCAGATATTCTAGAAAATATTCCAGCAAGTGCAGCAACAATTGACATAAAATCCGAAGAATTAGATTTATAAATTAATCTAATTCTAAAAATTCTGGATTAATTTCATTAATCTCTTGTTCACAAAACTGCAAGAGTTCTTCGCAATGCTTAAGAAGTAGATGACCTTTAATATAATTAATCTGAATTTCATCCAATGAAATATTTTCATCTTGCACATTGTTTAAGATAGTTTCCAATGCAGATATAGATTCTTCATAACTTAATCTATTAATATCTTGTTTAAAGATTTCTATATTTTTTTTGTTAGTAACGTTGTTAGACATTGATAAATGATTTGGGATAACTTGATCTTCAAGTGGCATATAATAACAAATTTTTATTCAATAAATTTATATTTTATCATAATTAAGACTATCAACCTCTGCTGTAATTTTTCCATCACAAAATTGAACTATCAGCTTATCATTTTCCTTAATGTTTTTTACACTATAAATCGAATTGCCTGACTCGTCAGTAATTAGCGCAAAACCTCTTTTTAACAATTTTCTTGGAGAAAGTGCATTCAAAATCTCATACATATAATTTATTCTTGTTCTTTTATTTTTTATTAATAGTCGGGGTGAATAAGATTGAAAAATAGATTTTTTTGTAATTAATGATTTCTTTGCGTTCTGAAAAAACAATTTCAAATAATATTTAAGTAATTTTTTATTTTGCAAAAACTTATTTTTTTCAATTTCTCTTGAGGGCAATAGATCAACAATCGCAGCAGTTGGAGTGGCAGATCGATGATCTGAAACCAGATCAGCAACAGTTAGATCATCTTCGTGACCTATTCCTGTAATTACTGGTATTGGGAAAGTTGCGATTTCTCTAGCTATGATTTCACTATCGAACAACGTTAAATCTTCTCTGCTACCTCCTCCTCGGGCTATAATTAAAGCCTCTAATTTTAACTTATTTTTTTTTAATTTACTTAAAATAGATTTCAGTTTATTTGCATTATCACCTTGAACCGGAATAGGAATTATTTGCAGCTTCGTTAATGGCCATCTCTCCTTAGCTGTTCTAAGCATGTCAGCTAAAGCAGAGCTTGGAACACTTGTAAGGATACCAAGTGAATGAGGATATTTTGGCAATTTTTTTCGTAACGAATCATCTATCAAACCTTCTTTAAAAAGTTTTGATTTGACTATTTCAAACTTCCTAAGAACCGTAGAAATACTTGGTCGAATATCAAAAACTTGTACCGATACTCTTGCTTGAGATTCCCAGAAATTTAATTTACCAATAATAACAACGCCATCATCTTGCTTTGGTAAAAATTTTAAAGACTTTATTGTTGATGACCATGCAACCCCATCTACACTTGCTTTCCCGTCCGTTAAAGTTAACCATAAATGACCTTTTTTTATTTGCGATTTAGAAACAGTGGCTTCAAGTATAAACTTTGGGGCAAAGCCTCTTGATAATAATAAGCCAATAGATTCGTTTAATTCTTTAACACTATATGTAGTTAGAGATTGTTTAGCGTTTTTAAGATCAGTCAAACTATTAAAAATAAAAAACTAAAAATTAGTTTTTCAACCGATTCCCATCTGAGTTAAAATCCCTTGCCCTGTTAAAAGTTCTGTTGTTAAACCTATTAAAATACCCATCATTGCTAAACGGCCATTCCATATTTCAGCAAAATTGACAAATCCATAACGAGGTTCGAAGTTATCTTTCATTTGTTAATAGAAATCATTCTAATAATACTAAAGAAATGCTGAGAATGAGAAAACATATATGTTGGCTCTTGAAATTAATTTGTTTTTAAAGCTTTCAATATCTATCTAACATGTCTGGCGCCATCAACTGGATGATAGTCCTCTCCAGTAAGTTCCTCGTAAATAATTGCTGGTAATCCAGTTTCGAACATGGTCTGAAGAGCTTCTTTTAGATAAGGATTCCATCCACCAGTACTAACTTCTCCATGTCGTACAGTCCAATCCCATGTCCCTTGTAAATCTCTAGGCATTCTTCCTTCTCTGTCTCTTCTAGCAACCAAATCAAGGGACTCTACTAACCCAACTTGAATAGGATCTTTTCCATAAGCTGGAGTAAGGCTTAATTCAAGCCTTACTGGATCTTCCTTTAATAATCTGAGACGAAACCTTGGAGGTAACTTCATGTTTTTCAAAACTGCAGCGACTATGCGCGTTCTTTGTTCCAAAATTAAAACCTCTTAGATAACTATGTAATGTCAAACCCAAAAAATCTAATGAAAATTATTCAGAAGGCTTTTCAGATGATTGTGGATGATCAGTGTCCTTAGAAAAACGAACTGTGAGCAAATCTTCATCAGTAATGGAGCCATCTTTGTCTAGAAGCTCAGGATGAACAGTAACCAAGCCTGTTCGATCATCACCTTTTTTCTTTGAAAATGAATTTTGAATCTTAAATGATGCTTGACCTGAGAAAAAACCATTTAGCATTATTCTGGCAGCCAAAAACAACAAAACAAAAACTGAAAGGCCATAAACAAAAGGTAAAAAATTGCTCAACATTTGCAAAAATGATAAATCAAAAAACTGAATGCATTAATTCAGATTAAGTTTTGAAGTCGTTCTAGTTTCATCTTCAATCACAGAATAAATCAGAGTATTATTCTAGAGGAAAGAAAGTTCAAAGAATAGTTATTTAGTAAAAATCTACGGTATTTAAAATGGTGGGCATTTCAATTTTTAAATTAGCTATGATTAGTTTTGATAATAAGAACTAATCCCTTTCAGAAGATCATGCATGGATTAGATGACAACAGACTATTAATAGGATCCCTAAAGTTACGTCAAAAAAAATATTTTAAAATTTTTGTTTTAGTTGTTCTTATTTTTTTTAACTTCCGATATGAAACTCCTCTTCATTCAAGTGAAGCTTCACTGTTATCCCAAGAAAATCACAATAAGCAATCTTTCGTATCAAAAGCATTAAATATTAGTGGGGATGCAGTGGTCACAATTGAAACACAGCGTCAGGTTTTATCTTCAAGTGAAGGTGTATTTCCTCCTGGGATCTTAAATGATCGATATTTTGAACGATTCTTTGGTCTAAGAGGCCTGCAAGTTCCACGATCTCGAATTGAAAAAGGGCAAGGAAGTGGAGTGATTTTTTCTAAAGAAGGTCTGGTCTTGACTAATGCTCATGTAATAGAAAAAACTAATCAATTAATAGTGGGTTTATCAGATGGAAGAAGAGTGCTTGGAAATGTTGTTGGAGAAGATTCTTTAACAGATCTTGCAGTTATTAAACTCAAAGCAAAAGGTCCTTGGCCAACTGCCCAATTAGGAAACTCCGATAATTTAAAAGTTGGTGATTGGGCAATTGCAGTTGGAAATCCTTTTGGACTTGAAAATACGGTTACTCTTGGAATCATTAGTAATCTCAATAGAGATGTTGCTCAATTAGGTATATCCGACAAAAGAATAGATCTCATTCAAACTGATGCAGCTATTAATCCAGGTAATTCTGGAGGACCATTATTAAATTCTGTTGGAGAAGTGATTGGTATTAATACTCTTGTTCGCTCAGGACCAGGAGCAGGATTAGGTTTCGCAATTCCAATAAATAGAGCTAGAAAAATCGCCAAAGATTTAATCACCAGCGGGAGAGCCAAGCATCCCATGATCGGAGTAACACTTTCAAGCAATATCAAACAAAAAAGTAATTTTCTTTCCCAAACAGAAGATGGAGCGATAATTAAATATTTGATGCCAAATGGTCCGGCCGAAAAAGGTGGATTAAAAGTAAATGATCTAATAATTTCAATCAACAATGAAAAAATTTCAACTCCAGCAGATGTGGTAAAAAAAATTAATAAAAATAATTTACAATCAGCATTAAGAATTAAAATACTTAGAGAGAATATAGAGTCTATAAAAATCATCAAACCAGTTGATATTTATGATCTTCAAGTATAAGTTAAAAAAATTTCTATAATAATTACTTTTATTTAGTTTTCTTCTTCTTACGCTGTTTTTCTCGATTAGCCAACCTTTTTCTTTCCCGTTCAGCTAATTGTAATTCTTTTTCTTTTTCTTGTGCTTCTTCGATTTTTTTCTCTTTATAGTATTTGTAATCACCTTGATACTTAATTAATTGACCATCTCTTATTTCTACAATTTTGTTTGCAACTTTTGAAATAAAATATCGATCATGAGAAACTATTAATGCAGTGCCATTATAATTGGATAATGCCTGCTCTAGCATTTGCTTTGAAGGTATATCTAAATGATTTGTCGGTTCATCAAGAATAAGCAAATTTGACGGCTTAATAATCATTAAAGCTAAAGCAAGTCTTGCTTTCTCTCCTCCACTAATCTGACTGACCTCCTTAAAAACCGAATCATTAGTTAAACCAAAGCTACCCAGTAAAGAACGAATTTCTGTTTGTGTCCAATCAGGTACAGATTGAGAAATTGTCTCAATTACTGTTTTTTCTAACTCTAAGGCCTCTGCTTGATTTTGTTCAAAATAACTAGGTATAATATTATATTTTCCTATCGTAATAGATCCTTCATCAGGTTCTTCTAACCCCATAATTAGTCGCAGTAAAGTAGATTTCCCAGAACCATTTGGACCTAAAAATGCTATTCTTTCGCCTGGCTCAAGCTCTAAAAAAGCTCCTAAAAATAAAATATTATCTTCATAGCTATGGGTTAAATCCTTAATATTTAAGATATCCCTACCAGCACGGGGTGCTTCCAAAAATTTAAAATTAGGTCCTTTTAAGTTATTCTCAGGAGCTTCTATCTTTTCAACTTTATCTAATAACTTTTCTCTACTTTTAGCTTGTGTACTTCTTGTAGCACTTGCTCGAAATCTTTCTATATATGCCTTTTGAACTTGTATATCCTTCTGTTGTTTCTCGTATGCAACTTTTGTTGATTCCAATTCAAAATCTCTCTGTTGAAGATATGACGTATAATTTCCAAGATAGCTTTTAGATTTACCTCGCTCGGTATTAACAATTCTCGTACAAACTTTATCTAAGAAAGATCTATCATGGCTAACAATTACCATAGCAATTTTCTGATTAAGTAAATAATTCTCTAGCCATTCAATCGTTTCTAAATCTAAATGATTAGTTGGTTCATCAAGTAACAATAAATCAGGACTTTGTAATAGGATTTTTCCTAAAGCTATTCTCATCTGCCAGCCACCCGAGAAGTCTCCAACTAGTCTGTCTGCTTCATTTTGATTGAAACCAATAGTGGGTAATAACTTTTCAACTTTAGATTCTAAATCGTAACCATTTATTGATTCAAATTTGCTTTGAATCACGCTTAATTCTTTGATTAATAAATCTAGGTAATCTAAATCTTTAGAAGCTAATTCAGATTCCATATTTTCTTGAACTAATTTTTGACTGTGAAGTAAATCAGATGCTTCTTTAAATGCCTCAAATAACTCTTCTCTAACAGTTCTTGAAAGATCAACATCAAATTCCTGTTTTAAATATGCAATAGATGGATCCCCTTCGCTAATCAAAGATCCATCAGTTGCTTCTTCTAATCCAGCAATAATTTTTAATTGTGTTGATTTTCCTGCTCCATTGACTCCAACCAAACCAATTCTCTCTCCATTTCTAATTTCCCAACTGACATCTTTCAAGACTTCGCCAGTGGGATAAATTTTACTAATCTTCTCTAGTCGCAACACTACAATAAGACCTCAAGAGAATTACCTTGAATCATTTAGCTTTAAAAGATGCTGACTGATTTAAATTACATTACTTAAGTAAGCCATGTTAAGACTCGAACAAATTGCTGCTTTAGTACTCGCCGCAGCTCTTGCAATTCCCAGTTATTGGTTTTTTTGGACGATGGCAGGCGGAGGCGGCTACGAAAGAAGAGGAATTAGAGAAAATAGTCAAGATACATTAGAAATACACTCTTCATTCAAAAATTAATTACAACCCACCTCTAGCCTTTAGAAGCCATTGTTTGGTATCTAAATCATCAACTGTAGTCAAATATTCTTTTACCTCTTCTGAGGTAACTGGCAAATTCATTTCAATCCCAAATGCACATATGGATTGCATCGCACCTTTTGGGTTTTGAAGAGCTTGACGAAAAAGATCTTGTTTTTTATTTGGATCTGCATTTATAAGCTTATAAAGCTCTGCAGCATTGCCGCTCATAAGAAAAACGTTGACTAATTAAAGAATATGCAATTATGCAGCTTTTGTCTCGAAACCATTAGATTCATTGCATGTATCTAAATCACTTTCCTTTAAACCTAAAGCAGACGCGTCTTTCATACTTCTAGCATCCATGCAAAGGACTTTACGGAGTTGAGCAAAGTTTGCAGCTTGAGAAGATCTTCCTTCTTTGCTAGCCCCATATTCCGCTCTTTGTAAAACATGGTGTAAATGAGTCAATAGATAAGAACTGACAACAGCGGAAATTAGAACATCTCCATTTTTACCATTACTACGACTCTTCCTTCTTTGTCGTTTTACATTTCCTTTATCGGCAACAACATTTGCAGAAAAAGCTTTAGATGCTTGTGGAAGAGATGGCTTAGACATGAAATACTCCTTTAAAAATAAAAAGTTTTAAGTAAAGGTTGATAAGGCAAAACTGGCCAGATTAGTAAGTATCATACACAAGGATACTACCCTTGCATACAAGTGTACACTAATTAGTACTTGGTAGTTCTTTGTACGCATGGCTACTCGTCAAAACTCATCGAACGGGAAGCAAAAATCGCCCCGCATACAAGTTGTTCTGCCAGAAGATTTATGTGAAAGACTGTCAGAATTAGCCGAAAGAGAATCTAGAACTGTGAGTAATATGGCCAAAGTTTTAATTCAAGAAGGAGTCAAGTATCACGAATTAAAAGAAAGTTCAGCATCTAAAGAATTAGAAACAAAAGAAATTAAAACACAAAATTTTATAAACGCATTAGAAAAACAAAAAACACAAAGATTAAAAGGTATTCCGAAAAGATTAAAATTCAAAAGAGATTAACTATTAAATTAGTTAACTTAAGGATCAACACGTACACCATATAAAATAGGTTTATTTGCTCCTGTGATGTACTTCGGGTGAACTTTTTTTCCTAAAAAGTTCCACCAAGATAAAGTTGCAAAAACGAGGGCTTCTCTATATTGCGATGGAACACCAATTTCATTTATTGGACGAACATGAACACCACAACATTGTTTCTGTAGTTGCCTCATTAAAAATAGATTTTTACTTCCACCTCCAGCAACCAAAAGCTCAATTAAACGTATCTGTTTAAGCTTAAAAAGATTATCTAAATCTTGAGAGATAATTGACGCGGTAAATGTAGTTAATGTAGATATTAAATCTTCTTTGGAAATATCACCCAATTCCTTTTTTCTTTTTTGTAAATATTGAAAACCGAATTGTTCTCTACCTGTAGACCGTGGAGGCTCTAGATAAAAAAAAGGATCCCTCAACCACTTATCGATGATTTCTAATTTAGGAATCCCAAGCGATGCTAATGATCCATTTTCATCAAAAGTTAAAGATGAATTTGTACTTTCTTTAATAGCTAAATCAACTAAAGAATTAGCCGGTCCGCAATCCCAGCCTAAGCATTGAGAAGTTTTATCAATTCCAGTTTTAGGTGGAATAATTGTAAGATTAGCAATTCCACCAAGGTTGAGGACTCCTCGCCATCCATATAACCTTCCAACTAAAGCTTCATCGACTAATGCTACCAAAGGAGCACCATGACCACCTGAAGCAATATCCTTAGATCTAAAATCATAAATAACAATTTGATCTAAAAGATTTGCGAGTAAAGGTCCTAAAAGAATTTGAAGACTTCCTCCTCTTTTAGATTTTTTTACACTTCTATGAAATAAAGTTTGGCCGTGACATCCAACAACCTCTGCGGTTGAATCAGGGTCACAAGTACGAGCAGCAAAAGCATTTAGTTCAGTAATTTCCTCAGCCAACTCGAGCCAATCTTTGCTACTAATTTTTAATCCTTGACCTACTTGTATTATTTTTTCTCTAATTGATGAAGGATATTCATAAGAAAATGTGTTTAGAATTTGCCATTTTGGCTTTGAAGGATCACCTGTAAAATCAACTAAAACTGCATCTATTCCATCCGCACTCGTACCACTCATCAAACCCAATACACGCATAGATTAAGTTTGAGGCAGCTTTTGAAGATCTTCCATTGAACCCATGACTACAAGGACATGATCTTTTTCCAAAATATATTTCGCCGGAGGATTAACAGTTAATAGTTGAGCAGGGCCAGCGGCTAAGACATTAACAAAATAATTTTTTCTAAGATTTAAATCTCGTAAAGAACGTCCTACAAATACCTCAGGGACTTTAATCTCATCAATACCGGTTTTATCATCGAGTTCTAATCTTTCAATCAAATTCGGTCTAACCAATTCTAGGCCCAATCTTTCTCCTTGCATTCTTGAAGGGAATACCACCCGATCAGCACCAACCCTTTTGAGCATTTTTTCATGCAGATCACTTGTTGCTCTAGCAATAACCTGTTTAACTAAACTCCCCTCCGTATCTTTAGCAATAAGAGTTGTCGTAATACTTGCCTCAATTGGCTCACTAATGCCTACTACTACAGTCCCCATTTCAAGAACACCTGCCTCTTTCATAGACTCTTCATCCGTTGAGTCAACCACCCTCGCTTCAATTGTTGGCTCGAGTTGACGTAATTCCTCTATTGCCTTCTCTGAGAAATCAACAGCCAAAACATCAGCACCATTTCTCAATAGCTCTCTACAAACTGCGCTTCCAAAACGACCAATTCCAACTACAGCAAACCCAAGTTTCTGATTTGCTTTTATGGGAGACCATTGCCACCAATCACTCATGATTTGTCCTCCTTAAACATAGAGATCCTCCTTCGGATAGCCAATTCGATTGCGATGTTGAATCTTACTTTTATTAAGAGCTTGCCATACAGCGCTCAAGAATAAAAGGATTCCTAGTCTGCCAACAAACATTCCAATAATCAGAATTAATTGACCGACATGTCCTAACTTAGAGGTTACGCCCAGATCAAAACCTACAGTTGCAAAAGCAGAAATACAAGTGAAAAGCATTTCTAAAAATGAAAAATTCTCTCCACTATTGAATCCATTACTCAAACTTAATAATAAAGCCATAATCAACACAAATAAAAATGAACCAACAGTTATACCAACAGCTTTAAGAATTACTTTGTCAGATATCTGACGATTCCGAATAATGATTTCATTTTGACCACGTAGAGTTGCTCTTGTGGCTGCCATTAATGCAGCAATAGTTGTCGTCTTAATTCCGCCTCCAGTGCCACCTGGACTTGCCCCAATAAACATAAGAAACATTATCAACAAAAGACCAGAGTCAGAGACACTTTCAATTGATATGGGCAAATTCGTAAAGCCTGCAGTTCGTGAACTAACAGAAGTAAATAAAGCGGTTAAAATACGATCATCGAAATTAATTAACGAAAAGAAGCTACCCCTAGCTAACGATTCAGTAAAAATCAATCCGAAGAATCCCAGAGCAATCAATATGAAAGATGATCTAATTACTAAACGTGTATGAAGACTTAAATTTCTTAATTTTAAAGATCTACGATTTATCCAAATATCATTAGTTACTCTCCATCCAAAACCACCTAATATAATTAAAGTAATTAAAACAAAATTCACTACCCAATTACCTCTATAATCTTGTAAGCTGCTTGACCATAAACTAAACCCAGCATTATTATAAGCAGATATACTATGAAAAATTGATGCCCAAATCCTTTCACTTGAGCTAGTTATATTTTTAAAGCCGAAAAAATATAAAGTAATAGAACCAAGAAAAATAAGTATAGATGCTGTAATCGCAATACCTTTAAACGTTGTACCCACACCCCCGACTCCAAATTCATCAAGAGTTTTCCCTCTATCAAGACGTGTTTTTAATTCTGTTCCACTAACAATAAAGCCCTGCAAAAATGTAGTAATAGCCATTAAACCAAGGCCCCCAGTTAACAACATAATCGCTAAAATTACTTGTCCAAAAAATGTCAAATCTATTCCTATATCAATAATAGATAATCCCGTAACTGTGACAGCAGAAGTTGCCGTAAATAATGCCTCCCATAGACCTACATTTGCATTAGAACAAAAAGGTGTAGCCAATAATAATGTTCCAAAAGCAATCACAAGTAAACCTGTTACCACTGTAAACTGCGGAACCGTAAGCCTTCTATAAGTTTCTTGCCTAATACTCACTTTTTTTGAAAATAGATTGAGACTAATTCTGAAAAGATTAAATAATCAAAATCAAATGGAAGCTTTAAATTTTTTCCTAAGTTAATAATCATATCCAACATATTTAAGAAATACCATACTTTAGCAATATCAACCCAGGGACAAGAAGCGTCATCAAGATGGTCAACCCAGCTCCGTATCTGGTGACATCTAAAAACTGATAACGCCCAGGGCCAAATACCATAAGGTTTGTCTGGTAACCCATAGGAGTAAGAAAAGATTGACTGGCGCCAAAAAGAACTGTTATCAATAAAGCCAAAGGAGGTAGCCCCATACTTGGCGCCAATTGAACAGCAATTGGCGCCAAAAGAGCCACTGAAGCAGCATTACTAACAAATTGAGTAAATATTGTAGTAGAGAGGAAAATTACTAGTAAGGCGGAATAAGTAGATAAGTCTTTCAATATTAAAATTAAAATATTGGCAAAAGCATCAGCAAGACCAGTGGTCTGCATTGCGACACTAAAACTAGAAAGAGATCCAAGCAAAAGAATGACGTCAAGTCGGATTGATCTTTGTACCTCTGCGGGTCTTAAACATCCTCCCCAGACCATAGCAATCACTGCCATTAGAACTGAAGCTACTAGAGGCAAGTCAGTAATTGAGGGAATAATCAACATTGCGATTGCGATGCCAATTGCTATCGGTTTTCTTGTAACAGTGGGTAGATCATTCTCAAATTGATCTAAAACAAGAAGGTCATTACTATCCTGTAATCCACGAATTGAATCTCTTGGAGCTTGTAAGAGTAATACGTCTCCTTCTCTCAAAATTGCTTGCCCCAATCTCTCTTGAACAGTTTGCTGACCTCGTCTTAAGGCCAAAACAGTAGCATTGTGTCTTTGTCTAAATCGCAGTTCACGCAAACTTGCCCCAGCCAAGGTTGAACCAGCTGGTAAAAGAACCTCTACCGTTTGTTGGCTTTCATCAATGTTGGACAGAAAAAATTTTTTTTCAATATTTAAGTTTTTATTTAACTGAACAGTATGTTCTTGTTTTAAACGCAAAAGATCAGAGCGCGTAATTCTTATCAACAACCGATCACCAGACTGAATTATCCGATCGGCCAAAGGTGGTAAAAGTATTTCATTTTCTCGCTGTATTTCTAGAACATCAACATCAAATCTTCTTTGTAAGCGGCTATTTCTCAATGAATGTCCAACAAGTTCAGAATCAGAAGGAATTGTGACTTCGGTAAAATAACCAGTTTGATCCGAACTTCCTCCATACTCTGAGCTAATTCTCCCTCTATCTGGCAATAAAGATTGTGGAGCCAGCAACATATATGCTGTCCCAAATAACCATATAGGTACTCCTATTGCTGTAAAAGTAAATAAATCAAAGGGACCGTAACCAAGTTGATCACTAATATCGCTGACCAACAAATTCACTGAACTGCCTAAAAGAGTTAAAGTCCCACCTAATACTGTCGCGAAAGATAATGGTAACAATACACGTGATGGAGATAGTTTTCGCTTGACGCACCAAGCTTCGATTACTGGTAAAAGTGAAGCAACCACAGGAGTATTGGGAACGACACCTGAGACAGGAGCAACAACTAATCCGAGCAAAGCTATCAATCTGCGCGGAGTTCGAATACTTTCAGAAGCAATTAACTCCCTTAAACGATCAAGGGCACCACTTTTAAAAAGTGCAGCAGAAACAGCAAATAAACCCATCAATGTAATCAACGCAGGGCTTCCAAAACCAGCCAATGCTTTTTGAGGGGAAAGAACTCCTGTAGCCATCAATAATGCAACGCTCAAAAGTCCAGTCAGTTCAGGAGCCAGAGCACTGCTTACGAACAAAAAAACAGCAATAATTAACACTGCCAAAGTTATGACAGCTTTGGGATTCTCTAAGACAGTGGATATCTCATTCATATTATTTAATTAATAACCTTTTCAACTGACTCTGTCCAAGTATTGATTTTAAGAATACTGTGAAAAGGAACTGAGGATATTGAGAAAATAAACGATTAATTATTTTTTACTTAATAACCGTGATCCTGCAGATTTCAAAGATAGAGAAAAACCTGGCATTCGCATTAAATATGCAAAATGCCTTATTTTGAAAGCAAGAGATCCTGCCAAAGTAACTCCATAACCAGTTATTGATGCATTTCCAATACCTAGACTCAACATTTCTCCAAGATCTTCAAATTGAAATGATTTAAGTTTGTTGCCTTTTCTTAGAGAAATAATATTTTGAGCTGTTAAAAAACCCTGCTGCATTGCTACTTGAGCTGAAGAAGGAAAAGGATCGTCCTCACAAAATACGATATCTCCAACAAAAAAAATATTCTGATATTCTTTTATTTGCAAAAATTTGTTTACTTTAATCTTCTTATTTTCATCTAAAAGATGATCTATAAATTGTAACCGACAAGGGCTTAATCCAGCAGTCCACAACAAGCCAGAATAATTAATTTTTAGAGAATTATTTCTTTCGGTCTCAACAGTAGAAAGTTCTATAGTATTTTCATTTATTGATTCAATATAATGTTCCAAATAAATCTTGATATTTCTCTCAGCTATTGCATCTATTGCTTTTTCCCTATTAAAAGATTTGGATTTAGATAAAATTTTATTTCCTTTATCAACCAAGTATATTTCTACTCTGTTATTAACTAAATCAGATAATTTGCATGCGAGCTCAACACCAGTTGGTCCTGCTCCAGCGATAATCAAAGGATTGGAGTGGTTAGAAGAATTATTGATTGAGATTATTAACTCTTGAATTCTTACGAGATCATTCAAACTAGAGAAACCGTACGCATATTCTTTCAAATCTCGGAGAAGAGAAAAATCAGTTGTTACTCCAGTGCTTATGACAAGTTGAGAGTATGTAACTTCAGTCCCCGATGAAGTAATTAACTTTCTCTCTAGTCCATCAACTTCAACAACACACTCTTCTAAAAAAATAAATCCTAATTCTGAAGCTAAAGCAGAATATTTAGGTGCAACCTCCCATAATTCAAGCTCACCACTTAATAATTCATAAAGCAATGGCTTAAAAAGAAATCTTGGGCTTTGATCAATCAAAATGATTGGCATTCCATTCGACCGAGCTAATAATGCTTGGACAGTGGAGAGTCCTCCGAAGCCACCACCAACAACAACAATTGGATCAGATTTCAAATTGTTCAAGTCCATAGGGACTGGATCTAAGATGATTTCAAAGACCCTAAACAAACTTTGACTAATTCGGCATTCAAAACTCAAACATGAAGAAAGAATCTAAAGACAATTACATCAATGATTTGAGAAACGCCGCTCAATTACCTCAACCTGCTCTGATGAAATCAATTCATGAGACAAGCAAAGATCTAGAGAAACTCTCCCCTCAGGATCAACTTCAATGGGCTTTTGAGGAATTTGATGAGAGCTTTGTTCTTACCACAAGTTTTGGGATCCAATCCGCTGTCTTGCTTCACATGACGAAGGAATTAAAATCCAGTCAAAAGCCAAAAGTTATTTGGGTTGATACTGGCTATTTGCCAAAAGAAACATATAATTACGCAGAAAAATTAACAACACTTTTCGAATTAAATTTAGTAGTTGCCCAAAGTCCCGTATCTCCAGCGAGAATGGAGGCCTTAAATGGTCGTCTGTGGGAAACAGGAGTACAAAAAGATCTTGAAAAATATCATCAGATTCGGAAAGTTGCACCTCTTGAAAAAGCTTTCTCAGACCTAAACGTTCTCTGCTGGGCAAGTGGCGTGAGAAAAGGCCAAACCAAGAACAGACAATCAATGTCTAATATCGATTGCATTAGAGAACGTTTAACGCTCCGACCACTTTTAAACTGGTCTAAAAAAGATATTTTCTATTACATGGAGAAAAATAAATTACCTCAACATCCATTATTTGAAAAAGGTTATTCCACTGTAGGAGATTGGCATTCTAGCGGAGCAGAAAATACTAATACCAAAGGAAGGTCAACGAGATTTGGAGGTCTCAGTGAAGAATGTGGAATCCATTTAAATACGCAATAACAAGGAATAAACTCGTGTACTCAGAAGAAAATTTCCTAATGATTGGCAATACAAGATGGCATTGGGCAAGCAAAGTTAAAAAAGATTGGAAATATTTTCATACCTCACCAAATCCAATCGAATTTAAAGATAAGGATTATTCTCAATTAACTTGGGCCTCCGTTGGTCCCATCCCTGAGAATATTAAATTATGCCCTTCAAAAAAAATAATTTTAGACAATGTTCCCCTAAACAATCTTCCATCTAATTTAGGAATTGACAGAGCTCTTTCTTCATGGAGTGCTTTTAAAAAACAATCATTTTTAAAAAGCAAAGAACAAGATTTAATTGTGATAGACGCAGGAACAATATTAAGCGTCACAAAAATATCAAACAAAGGAGAATTTATTGGGGGCCAACTAATTTCCGGTTTCAGCCTTCAATTATCTTCAATGTCAAACCGTGCAATGAATTTAGAAACTCCCATTGTCAAAAAAATCCCAACTGAAACATTTCAATATGAGACTCATAATGCAATGATAAGAGGCTCAATGAATGCGTTAATAGGATTAATCTTAACACTTTTTGAGGAGACTAAATTACCGATATGGATGTGCGGAGGTGATGCTCCAATCATATTAAATGAACTCAAAAATACAAATATTGATATCAATCATTCTCCCAATCTAGTTCTAGAAGGAATGATTGATATATACAAAAAAATTAATTCAATTTAAGATCATTTAAAATCTGATTAGCCATATTATCTGATTTTACTTTTAAGTATATTAATTCAATTTTCCCGTCTTTGTTTACAACGAAAGTGTGTCTCATCATTCCATAATACTCTCTACCCATAAATTTCTTCAAGCCATAACTTTCGTATGATGCCGCGACAGGACATGGGTCACTATCGGTTAAAAGTGTAAAAGGTAATTTATGTTTATCAATGAACTTTATATGCGATTTTGAGGCGTCCTTACTAATTCCTAAAACTTGAATATTGTTTGATTTGAAAAGCTCCCAATTATCTCTAAAACTGCAAGCTTCCTTAGTGCATCCAGGAGTATCATCCTTTGGATAAAAATAAATTACAACTCTCGATCCATGGAATGATGAGAGACTGATATCCACACCATCTTGATTAGGAAGAGTGAAATCTGGTGCAGAATCGCCTATACAGAGAGTCATGATAACAACTCAAATAAACAATAAAAGAGTACTAGGTCTTTGGCTTTTTTTGATGCCATCAAAACTTTTACCAATAAGCAGCGAAGAAAAAAAATGGGTTCAAAAGTTAGCACCAAGCAGAGGTTTGATTTATCACTTTTCTAGAGGCTGCCTAAGACATGTCATGTCCAACATTACAGGCTTAGGTCCTCTAGATATACCCCTCAAAGCCGATCCTGGAGAACCGCCTTTATTGGCGGAAGGATGGGGGAATATCAGTATGAGTCACTGTTCTGATGCTTTATTAATTGGATGGTCCTCAGGAAAAATTGGGGTTGATATTGAAAGAAAGGATAGAGAATTTCAAGCTTATAAATTATCAAAACGTTTTTTCACTCAATATGAGAATTACGAAATAGAAAATTTATCGCCATGCCAAGCAAAAGAACTAGTACTTAAAAGATGGGTAATAAAAGAAGCCGCAGTTAAATGGCAGAGAGGGAAAATAGCGAATAATATCAATCAATGGATTTGGAAGAATAAATCATCATTTGCACATCATAAAAAACTTGGTCACAAAGTAAAAGTTTACGAACAAAATTATGATCAATGGACGTATGCAATTGCATTAGATGAAGATTCGATAACATGTAAGCCAATAATTTGCGTTGATTAATTACTATTCTTAGCAAGAAATTTAGTATGTATAAGCTTCTGTTTTATAGTCTGGCCATCCAATCTTTTAAATAATTCTTGCAATCGAATTAATGTTTCTTCCTCACAATTTTTTAGAATAATTTCTCGATACTCACTTCCCTGATTAAGCCACCTTTTAATTATAGTATTATCAACTTTTTGATATACAAACTCAGTCCATTCTTCAAAAGAAATATTCCAGCCTAATTTTTCTAATTGTAGAATAAATTTCTTTTTATGTTCTTGCTTATTTAACCACTTCTCCTCTTTACAAATTAAATCACTCAAGAATGAAAAATCAGTATTTTTCTTGTTACTATAAAACTCTAATCTTTCCTTTAAAGAAAAGGCAGGGCCAGAACATGGGTTACTTATAATCAAACTTAATTCTGTATTCGCCGTACATTTTTCAGTAAGAATCGGCCACAATTCAAAGAAATTTGTTTCAGAAAAAACTTTCCAAGGAATCCTTCCTCCAATTACCTCAAACTTGAGATTGTCTTCTAATTTTTTAATTGATTCAACTTTTGAATCAATTAAGACAGGTCGCTCCATAGGCGCTAAAACTTCTAATTCAGCTAATAACTTGGGATGATTATCCTCTGATACAGCCAAAACAACGCCCCCTTCAGATGCCTCTCTTAAAGGCTTTAAAGACCAAAGCAAAGAACTAGGCGCTAAAACTAAAACCCTATGATTTTTTTTCCAAGTAATGCCGGACCATAATTTAGTCATCAAATTTTTTAATCGTTCCCCCTCCTGCAAAACTTGGCGAGATAACCATTTATCCAAATCATTATCAACTTTGCCAGATGTAATAGTTAAAGGATTTTGTTGCTCAACTTCAATTAATGAAGCTAACTGTTCAGATCTTCTCTCATTCAAAAGAGATCGTCTTTGCCCTTCCCATCCATGTTCAGTTGGCTCCCAAAAAATCTCGTTTAGCAAAGTGTCTGGCAAATATTGCTGTGGAACCCAGTTTTTTGAAAATGAATGTGGATACCTGTAACCCATGCCATCTCCAAAAGATTCTTGATCTCGATTTGGATCTTTAAGATGAGATGGAACATTTTGCTTTTGGGAATCTTTAACTTTCTGAACTGCCTTAAAAATAGCCTTCACACTATTGCTTTTCTCAGTTGAAGCCAAGTACAAGGTTGCCTGAGCCAGTGGGTAAACACCCTCTGGCAAACCTATTCGATCAAAAGCCGCAGCGCATGACTCAACTATGACAATTGCATTGGGATCAGCAAGACCAATATCTTCTCCTGCTGCGATGAGCATACGTCTAAAAATGAATCGTGGACTTTCTCCAGCCTCCAACATTCGAGCAAGCCAAAACAATGCCGCATCAGGATCCGAGCCTCTTAATGACTTAATAAAAGCGCTGATAGTATCAAAATGAGCATCACCTTTTTTGTCGTATAAAACCGCTCGTTCTTGAATTGAATCCTCAGCAATCTTGAGATCAATATTGATTGAAGTATCTTGATTTGCAATAGTGCTCTCTACAGCAAGTTCAAGCGCATTAAGCAGAACGCGTGCATCGCCATTACACACATCAACCAAATGATCCTCAGCTTCACTAGCTAAATTGATTAATTTCAACCCATATCCCCTCTTCTTATCATTCAAAGCTCGTTGCAGCAATTGATGTAATGCTTTTGAATTCAGACTATTTAAACGAAATAATCTAGATCTACTTACCAACGCTTTATTTACTTCAAAATATGGATTTTCCGTTGTGGCCCCAATAAGGGTCAAAGTTCCATTTTCAACCCAAGGTAATAAGGCATCTTGTTGAGCAGTATTAAATCTATGAACCTCATCAATAAATAAAATTGTGCGTTTACCAAATTTATTTAATCTATCGATTGCCGACTCTATCTCAGATCTCAAATCCTTGATGCCAGCCAGTGCTGCATTTACGACACTGAAGTGAGATAGGGTATTTAAGGCGATAATCCTAGCCAAAGTAGTCTTACCAACTCCAGGGGGTCCATAAAGCAATAAATTGCCTACTTTGTCAGCAACAATTGAACGTCTCAATAAACGTCCTTGAGCAAGAATGTGATCTTGGCCAACAAATTCATCCAGTGTTTGAGGCCGTAAGCGATCAGCTAAAGGAGCATTATTCTGAATTAGCTGTTCACCATTAAAAGCAAACAGATCTTTGGACAAAGCTAATAAATAAACATTTTTGATACTCTAAAAGCAAAAAAAAACTTATAAAGTTGTTTTGATGATTTCAAATTGAAGATTTTTGATCTACGTAATAACTGTCGGAGCGGACATCCCAGTTCGTTTTGAAATCTCAGCTAGAGAATCAATACTTTTAATTAAGGGATCCAAAGCTAACTGAGGGTCTTGAGTGATATCACCATCACTTGGAACAAAGCTTTCAAAGTAAACTCTCAACGTAGCTCCTTGAGTGCCCGTACCCGAAAGTCTCACTAACACTCGACTACCATCATCTAATAAAATTCTTAAACCTTGATTAAGCGTAATTGAACCATCAACTGGATCTGTGTAGCTAAAATCATCAGCATTTTTAATCGTCCTTCCAGCAAAAGATTCATCTATCAAAGTGGGAAGCATATTGCTCAATCTTGAATAAAGAGAATTTGCAACTTCAGATGGAATAGATTCATAATCATGTCGAGAATAGTAATGGCGACCAAAAAATAGCCAATGATTTTTCATTATCTCAGAAACAGACTTTTTCTTTGACGCAAGTATCTGCAACCAAAAAAGAACAGCCCACAATCCATCTTTCTCTCTTACATGATCACTTCCAGTACCAAAGCTCTCCTCTCCACACAGAGTGATTTGATTAGCGTCCAAGAGATTGCCAAAGAATTTCCAGCCAGTAGGCGTTTCAAAGCAATTTATCCCTAAATGTTTTGCCACAACATCCACCGCTGAGCTCGTAGGCATGGAACGAGCCACACCCGATAAACCTTTGGCATAGCCTGGTACACAATCGTAATTAGCAGCCAAGATTGCAAGGCTATCACTAGGATTTACAAAGCAACCACGTCCTAAAATCATATTTCTATCCCCATCCCCATCACAAGCTGCTCCGAAGGAAAATAGATTCCCTTTTAAAAGCAAATCAGCAAGATCTTTAGCATAAGTCAAATTTGGATCAGGATGAAGACCTCCAAAATCTTCCAAAGGTATTCCATTTCTTACTGTTTCTGCAGTAGCTCCTAAATGATCAACAAAAAGACGCTTTGCATATGGACCTGTAACAGCATTTAATGCATCAAAAACGATCGGAAAATCATTGTTGATATAGGAACTAATCAAATCAAAATCAAATATTTTTTTCATTAAATCTAAGTAATCGTCTATTCCATCAATGATCTCGACAATCATTGAAGCTAATTTATATTTACCGAGTGAAAAAGAATTATTTGATTGACATTTTATGATCTTATATTCTTTAAGATTCTTGGAGTAATTATAAATTTCATCAGTTAAAGATTCTGAGGCAGGTCCACCATTTGAGCCATTTAGCTTGACTCCAAAATCACCTTCCAGTCCACCTGGGTTATGACTAGCAGATAAAATAATTCCACCTATTGCTTTATTAATTCGAATCAAATTCGAAGCTGCAGGGGTCGATAAAATCCCATCTACAGTTGTTATGACTTTTTGAATTCCATGTGCAGCTGCCATCCGAATAATAATGTCAATTGCTCTTTTGTTGCCATATCTACCATCACCTCCCACAACCAAAACACCTCCTTGCACTCCTGGCAGGGAACACAAGATTGATTCAATAAAGCTCTCAAGGTAATGTGTTTCTTCGAACTGCAAAGTACTTTTTCTTAATCCAGAAGTACCTGGTTTCTGATCAGTAAAAGGTGAGTTTAACTTAACTGTAAGTTGGGTAAATTCTGTAGAAAACACTTTGAAAATAAATTAGTTAATGATATGAAAATGAATCGAAAATGAAATGGCAACACATTAAAGTCAGTGAGGCATTTCAGAAGTACGAAGCATTGCGATAAACCAAAGAGTACTTAATATCAACGCACTTAAAACACCCGGACCAAGTCCTAAACGCTCAATCGTAGTAGGAATTAATAAAGGAAAAGCAATAGCCCCTACTAACGGAGTAAAAGCAACAATTAAGCGAACCATTAATCAAGTGAGATTAGAGTTAAAACCATTCTGATTCAGCTTTGGAATTTGGGTTAGTGTTATCAACTGGAGTAACTCTTTCGAATTTCATTGTTATGTTCCTTGAATCAACACCATCTTTATCAATAGCTTTAATTGAATAGTTCTGAATACCGTCTCTGAATGGGACTTGCAATCTAAAAGTTCCATCATTTCCTAGTGGGACCTCTTCATCTTCGATAAACAATTTAGCTGAGGGATCAGTAGCTCCATACACAATTAATTCCGCATCAGCAACCAACCAAAAAGAACGAGCTTGAGGAACCCCACCAATACCAGATTCATTCAAGCCACTAGCCCAAAGCCCACTACCAGATTCATTATTTGAATTTAGATCTCCTGGAAAACCCTCTTGGAATTCTTCTGAACCAACTCTTCTAGTTCTAAATTTTGTGGTCGCTGATTGATATAAGCGCTCATGCAAACCACTGTCTGGTTGTTCTGATGCAAAACTTTCTATCTTAGAATCAGAGGAAGTAGTAACTGGGGCTTCTAGGCTAAAAGGAACAAATTGATCAAGAATTTGCTCACTTGGATGAAGTGAAGGTACTTTGGCTGAAGATGAATGAGCAAGTGACATCCATTTATGACCAATTCGATAACCGAGTTCAACCTTGTAGTCTCTTCCAGCTAAAGGAATAGGTAAGTACCACTCCGTACTGTGACTATCAACAACAATTTCTTGAAGAGTTCCAGGATTAGTCTCTCCATTATTTTTATTGGTGACATCAGCTAAACGCAAACAAAGCCTAATAGCGCCTTCTTTTTGAGCATTAGAACGATCAGAATCTGATATCTCCCAAAATACATATGCCCACTCGGGATCACGAGGAAGAAAAACGACTTTGGTCTCTGATGAACTTTGATATGTAGTTTCGCTTGATGGTTGGACTTTATTATTTATCAACTGTTTTTCTAATTCCTTTTTTTCTTCGTACAGCAATACACCCTTAACTAAATCGGCCTTAGATTTTCTACTATAAAGAGGAATACCTAATTCACTAGCTTTAATACGAAGCTGACGAAGTGTTAAACGTGACAGGGATTCTTGATCAAAAGTCACGCTCATAAACCTCCATTTTTTGTTTGGGATCAGTGCGGTAAGTATGTGATGAAATGTGCTCTTCTCGTTGGTGTGGTCAGCATCTTCTGACTCCATGCAAAGGTCAAAAAATGGTATCTACAGCCAAAAAGCGTTGCGACAACTAAGAACTAGGAGTTCGTTATTAAACCAAGAATTTCGAAGGCAACCAAGAAAATAAATCCAAATTTTGAATATTTCAAAGACTTTTTTCTTTGGGATCACCCTCTTAAAATAAATTTCTTCTCATCTAGGGAATAGAAGGATTTCAAACCTCATATGCGTCGATTAAATTTCTCAGTGTCAAATCCAATGGAGCAACTTTTAAATCATTTGACAATCTTTCCAGCTGGATAGCTGCTCCAGAGAATTGCTCAAAAATAACCTGCACAAACTCGTCATCCTTCATCATGATGGGATTTTTCAAGCACCATTCAAGCCATTCTTCCTTCACAGGGATCAAACCTTTTGGATTGTCCTTACTCATGGATTTAAAACATTGCAAGCAATGTGCAAGCATCCTTAAATGATGCTTTTCATTAGCTGAAAGGTTAGTTAATCCGATCAAATTTATATCCTCTTTACTTAAGGGACTATTTTTAGAGTTATCGTTAAAAGTAGATTCCATCATCTGGCAGCGGGAGCATCTCTTAAGTGTAAAGTTTAAAAGAATATTTATCTTTAAATAGGTTTTATCTTATTTTTTCCACTTATAAACAAGGAAAAGATATTCATTTATTAACTATTATAAGTCAAAAAAAAGAATTGATAAATGAAATCAACTGTATTAATAGGGATTTACACAGCTATTTGTATACATAAGAAAATCTTTTACGAATCAAAAAAAGATTAAGAGTTTATACCAGCACAATCAGAATTGGAAACGATTGTAAGCATTTTAGCTTATGGTAATAGGAGATTAAAACTACTTTCGTAACACTGGGTTTTCCCCCTTGATTTGACTTAGAATGACATTTGAGATCCAACTATCAAAACACTCTGATCTAATGATGAGCCCCAAATGTCATAATTGAAGATTATCTTGGATCTTAAAAGCCAAACTTTTCATAAATAAAAAACTACTACGTCTTGATTTAATCAAAATAAAATGACCCAATCTAATACTGTTGAAGAAATTGTTTCCCAACCTTATAAATACGGTTTTATAACTGAAATTGAAACTGAAAAGATCCCAAAAGGATTGAATGAAGATGTCATTAGGTTAATTTCCGCCAAAAAAAATGAACCAGAATTTTTATTAAAATTTCGTTTAAGAGCTTATGAGCAATGGTTGAAGATGAAAGAACCTGATTGGTCAGGCTTAACTTATTCCAAAGTAGATTATCAGGATCTTGTTTATTATGCAGCCCCAAAACAAGACATTAAGAAGAAGAGTTTAGATGAAGTCGATCCTAAATTACTTGAAACTTTTGAAAAGCTTGGAATACCACTTAGTGAACAAAAAAGATTATCTAATGTAGCTGTAGATGCTGTCTTTGACAGTGTTTCTATAGCAACTACATACAAGGAAAAGCTAGCTGAACATGGAGTAATTTTCTGCTCTATTAGCGAGGCAATTAGCGAATACCCTGATCTAATTGAAAAATATATGGGTACAGTCGTTCCTATAAATGATAACTTTTTTGCAGCTCTAAATTCTGCAGTTTTTAGTGACGGTTCGTTTGTTTACATACCCAAAGGTGTCGAATGTCCAATGGAACTATCATCTTATTTTAGAATAAATTCTGGCGACACTGGTCAATTCGAACGAACTTTAATTATTGCCGAAGAATCCTCCTCCGTTAGTTATCTAGAGGGTTGTACAGCGCCTATGTTTGATACCAATACACTCCATGCTGCTGTTGTTGAGCTTGTCGCGCTCGATAATGCATCTATCAAATATTCAACTGTGCAAAATTGGTATGCAGGTAATGAAGAAGGAGTTGGAGGAATATATAACTTCGTCACAAAAAGAGGGGAATGTAGAGGAAAGAAAAGCAAAATAAGCTGGTCTCAAGTCGAAACAGGTTCTGCAATTACATGGAAATACCCAAGTTGCGTATTACAAGGAGACAATTCCATTGGTGAGTTTTATTCAATTGCACTTACTAATAATTGTCAGAAAGCGGATACTGGGACAAAAATGATTCACATAGGAAAAAATACAAAATCAAAAATCGTAAGTAAAGGTATCAGTGCTGGAAAGTCTAAGAATAGCTATCGAGGTCTTGTATCCATAAGCCCAAATGCTGAGGGCGCTCGAAATTACAGTCAATGTGACTCAATGTTGATCGGTGACAAAGCCAGTGCAAATACATATCCATATATTCAATCCAAACAACCTCAGTCAAATATTGAACATGAAGCTAGTACTTGTAGGATTTCAGAAGATCAACTTTTTTACTTACAAAGTAGAGGAATTGATTTCGAGGAATCAGTCTCAATGTTAGTCAGTGGATTTTGTAGTGATGTTTTCAATGAACTACCTATGGAGTTTGCATCTGAGGCAGACAAACTTTTAGCTTTAAAATTGGAGGGTTCGGTTGGATAAAAATAAATTAAAACCATACTTTTGCTCTCTACAACTTTCTACCTAATTTAGTGATTTCATCAACTTCAGAAACAATATTATCTATTAAAGATCTTCATGCCAGTGTTGAGGATCAAGAGATACTTCATGGAGTCAATCTGTTAGTAAAAGAAGGAGAAATCCATGCGATTATGGGTCGCAATGGAAGCGGAAAAAGTACACTTTCAAAAGTTATTGCTGGTCATCCATCTTACAAAGTTTTATCGGGATCTATCCAATTTAAAGGTAAGAATATTCTTGAGCTAGAACCAGAGGAAAGAGCAAGAATTGGTATCTTCCTTGGTTTCCAATACCCAGTAGAAATTCCCGGTGTTAGTAATCTCGAATTCTTAAGAGTTGCCACCAATTCAAGAAGAAAAGAATTACTTAAAAGTGAATTAGATACTTTTCAATTTGAAGATCTAGTAAAAGAAAGATTGAAAATAGTTGAAATGAATCCAGCCTTTCTAGAAAGAAGCGTAAATGAGGGTTTTTCTGGCGGAGAGAAAAAACGCAACGAGATTCTTCAAATGGCTCTTCTTGAACCCGTCATATCAATACTCGATGAAACTGACTCAGGACTTGATATTGATGCTCTTAGGATTGTTGCATCTGGGATCAATAGACTCTCGCAACCAAATTCGGCAACAATTTTAATCACCCATTATCAAAGACTGCTCAATGAAATCACTCCTGACTTTGTCCACATAATGGCTGATGGAAAAATAATAAAAACTGGCAACAAAGAACTAGCAATTGACCTTGAGAAATCAGGATATGACTGTATTGACAAAAATACCAAAGAGAAGGAAATAGCAAAATGAAATCATCAACTATTTGCCAAGAGTGGCTTGACTCTCTTCCTCTAACTGAAGGTTATTTAAAAAACGAACAATCAATAGGACGAGAATTTCTCCTAGAGAAAGGGATGCCCTCCAAGAAAGATGAAGCGTGGCGATTATCCAACTTCAATAAGTTAAATAGTTTTTTGTCGTTACCAACGATTATCGATAGCAAAGGTATTAAATCTGTCTTTCCAGAAAAGGATGAAAATAGAGAAAGAATTATAATTAATCCTAATGAAAATCCAATTTTAAATATTAATTTACCTAATGGAATTGAAGAGCTAAATAAAAAAGAGATTGAAGAGAATCTAGGTGAAATAATTAAGTCAACTAATATAAAGAATGACATATCAGTATGTCTTAATCAGGCATCTAGCTTAGAGATATTAGCTTTAAAAGTTAAGCGTAATCACAATCATTCATTAGAGATAGTAATTCCATCGATAGAGGAAAAGTCAATCTCAACTAGAATATTTTTCCTCATAGAAGAAGGAGCAAAATTAGATCTTTTACAAATTTTTCTAGGTAAAAATAATTCAGCTCAAAATCATTTAATAGAAATAAAACTAGAAGCCCAAGCAGAGTTTACTCATGGGTTTATTTCTTTAGGTGAAGAGAAAGAATCCTCCTCAATTTGTACTTTAGCTGTAGATCAATCAGAAAAGAGTAAATACTCTCTACATTCAATTCATCATGGTTGGGATTATGCCCGTTTTGAACCAAGAATAATTCAAAGTGAAGGAGAAGCTTCAACAATTATCAAAGGGCTGCAAGTCACCAAATCAAAAGAGCAAATAGCTACGCACTCTTTGATTAGATTTGAAGGCCCAAATGGAAAGCTTGATCAATTACAAAAAGCAGTAGCATCTGAATATTCACATTGCATTTTCAATGGTTCGATTGAAGTTCCTCAAAAAGCACAAAAAACAGAAGCTGCTCAGCTAAGTAGAAATTTATTACTTTCTAAACGCGCCAGAATAGATACAAAACCAGAGCTTGAGATAGTTGCTGATGACGTTAGGTGTACTCATGGAGCGACTGTAAGCCAACTTCAAGATGAGGAATTATTTTATTTACTAAGTAGAGGTATTGATAAGCAATGTGCTAATTCTTTATTATTACAAGGATATTATGATGAAGTGATTTCACACTTTCCTAAAAGTGCTGGCAAATGGAACTTTATTGAAAAATTAATACAAGACATAAAAAAGTGAACAATTTAGTAAAAAATATTGCTGAAAAAAGTAGAAATGATTTCCCATTATTTAATGGAGATATTAATAAAAATTTAATATATTTAGATCATGCAGCGACTAGTCAAAAGCCTAAACAAGTTATAGATTCTCTAAAAAAATACTATAGCTTTCAAAATGCCAACGTTCATAGAGGTGCCCATCAGCTAAGTGCAATCGCAACAGAAAAATTTGAAAATTCTAGAAAGTTAACAGCAAATTTTATAAATAGTAATAATGAAAAAGAGATTATTTTTACTAGAAATGCTACGGAAGCTATAAACCTTGTAGCTTATACATGGGGCAATTATGAACTTCAGGAAAACGACGAAATCTTAATAAGTTTAATGGAGCATCACAGTAATATAGTCCCTTGGCAATTAATAGCCAAGGCAAAAAAGTGCAAGCTAATTTATATCAATATTGATAAAAACGGAGAATTAGATTTTGATGATTTTAGAAAAAAATTGAGTGATAAAACTAAAATAGTCAGCCTTGTTCACGTAAGTAATACACTAGGTTGTTGTAATCCTATCGAGGAAATTTCATCCCTTGCACACCAAAAAGGTAGCTTAGTTCTTTTAGATGCTTGCCAAAGTCTTGCTCATAAGCAGGTAGATATTAAAAAACTTGGTATTGATTTTCTGGCAGGATCTTCTCATAAACTTTGCGGGCCTACTGGAATAGGTTTTTTATGGGGTAGAGAAGAAATTTTAAAAAAAATTCCTCCTTTCCTTGGTGGAGGAGAGATGATTAATGAAGTTTTTAAGGACAACAGCACGTGGGCAGAGTTACCGCATAAATTCGAAGCGGGTACTCCAGCTATTGGGGAAGCGATCGGTATGGGAACTGCACTTAAGTATTTACAGTCAATTGGATTAAACGAAATCCATAATTACGAAAAAGAATTAACAAAATATCTTTTCGAAAAATTAGAGGAAATAGATGATTTAAAAATTCTTGGTCCTAGCCCTTTAATTCAGCCTGATAGAGGGCCTTTAGCAACCTTTTATATTAAAGGTATTCACTCCAATGATGTTGCTGAGTTACTTGATAACAGCAATATTTACATAAGAAGTGGTCATCATTGCTGCCAACCACTTCATCGCTTCTATGGCATAAAAAGCACAGCTAGAGCAAGCTTGAGCTTTACATCTACTCCATCTGAAATTGATTCTCTTGCTGAAGAACTAAAATCAGTAATTTCTTTTTTAAAGAAAAATTCTTAAATATTTAGATATTGTCTAAAAAAAGCCTCTGTTTTGTTTAATACATCAACTTTTATTTTACCGTCCTTAAATCCATGGCCTTCGTTCTCAAATAAATTGATTTGCACAGGAATTTCACGTTTTAACAATTCATCTTTAATCGCAATAGATTGATCAGAGGGTATAACTTTATCTTTTAAACCATGAAACAAAATCAATGGCATATTCATAAAATTGACATTTTCAATTGGCGATCTTTTCAGATATTTCTCATAATCAGTTTCTATATTACCTATTAAATAATCTAAATAAAATTCTTCAAACCTATGCGTTGAATTAGCCATACCAATCAAATCAGTAACAGCATATTTACATGCACCAATATTAAAAATGTCAGCAGATATCAAACAACCTAAAGCTGTAAAACCCGATGCGCTGCTCCCCATAATTGCTATCCGGTCCTTGTCAGCCTTACCAGATGCAATCAATGACTGAGCTGCCTTAGTGCAATCCATAACATCGATTACTCCCCAATTACCTCTTAATCGATCTCTATATTCCCTACCAAAACCAGAAGAGCCTCCATAATTAACGTCTACGACCGCCCAACCTCTTGATGTCCAAAATTGCACCTCAAGATCCAATCCACAACGAGCCATACCAGTAGGTCCGCTATGACTTTTCACCAACAAAGGAGGTAACAATATTTGTTTATTCAGAGGAGGGTAATACCAAGCATGTACTTTCTCTTCATTCGATCCAATAAACCAAAAAGATTCGCCAATACTTATTTCCTTTGGATCCAAGCTAAATGAAGAGGCAGGAGTATGTTCCCAACTTTGATTCAATAAATCTATTTCAAAAATCCCTTCAGTAATTTCTGCACTACTGGCAATTGCAACAAGTCGATTTTGATGCGAATGAATACCTGAGAATTCAATAAAAGGCTGATCAAAAGTCTTGATAGATCCATCTTTTTGAAATAGAGCTAAAGTCCAAATTCCTTCCTGAGCAAAAGCCCCAACGACAT
>OBOA01000008.1_pt1 | contig 31198 bp, 61 predicted proteins | sample 1535281 | NCBI WGS metagenome assembly OBOA01 (sample SAMEA3275639, study PRJEB22092) | marine metagenome | biome: 01000035; feature: 00002223; material: Deep Chlorophyll Maximum | collected 2014-06-19T13:00:00+00 | depth 75 m
TTTTTATTGCTTTAGACGCAGAATAATTTACTTTTTTACAATACTCCCTCTTTCAAATTTCTTATAAATCACATAACCAATAAGGAATAGAACAATCAATGAAAAATTCTTATTAAAGATCTCAATTATTAGATAAGCAAATACTGGGATGAATAAAAATCTTTTAGCCGAGAGCTTTTCTTCTGGGGTTAAATTTTTCCAGTCAAGATACCTTCTCCATTGAAAAACTCTTTTCATCTCTCTTCTCTTAGGTTCTTCCCTATTGAAAAAGCTATTAAGTAAAGCTTTTAGTTCATCCAGACGGTTCATGAACTCATCATGCCACTTTTTCTTATTGAAACAACAGATTGTTCGCGTTCATTGTTTATCTCAACTAACTATTTTGCAAAGATATTTAAACTTCTAACCCTTGTGAATTACTAAGCTTGTCCCATATATCCTTTGATTCTTTGATCAAAATATTTGCATCTTCGTCCCCTAGAAACGAATGAGCATCTCTCATGAGTTGCACATATTTGAGCCTAATTTCACCCATTCTTATCTCTCGATCTACATTATTTAGCGGAGATTTTTTCTTGTAAGGTGCATGTGAGAAATTCAATTTGCTGTTGTGATGGCTTCTCATTCAAAATAAATGCTGTAAATATTTAGCGAGGATAGGAAGGGTGGTATACAGGACACCCTTCCTATCCTCTAGTTGGTATTAACCCAACACTTAACTATTCTGTCTTGAAGGTTTTGAGAGTGTGTTAGATGTTTGTTCGGTTTTAGGAACTATGTGCTTTTTATTGGCCATCTCATAACCATCAAACCTTTCAAAGTTCGACAGTAAAATCTTCTGTGTATTTATAATGATTTGTGATCCTTACGATTAATTCAAGCGTAGTGATGAGATTTAGGCAAAAGAAAGAATATAGCTGTTAGGACTCAATTTTTTACTATCGCTAATGACGTATTAGTTTAAGTATTTTCATGAATTTCATCACGAGTTCTTGATTGTTGTTTTCTCCGAGGCGATGAGATTTAAAAATTTAAATCCACAGATAAAGAGAATATGAGAATAGGCTAAATCCAATTACCTCTAAATTAATAGTGTCCAAGCAAAAGATGGGTCTAAATAAGCCTTCGTAAATACTAATAAAAATCTAATTTCCATAGGACTAGATACTCGTTATTATCACAATAGTTTGGGACATTAATAGAGTTAACTGGATTATCTCATGATTTGAGTGTAAAATAAAAAATATGGGGTGTAATTTTTTAGAATGCCATCAAAGAAAAAGTCAGTACCAGTTCCATGGGATCTGAAAGAGGGGGACGATAATTATTTAAAAGAGCCTTGGATTCTTAAGAAAGGAAAAGAGTTTATTACTATTGAGACAAATAATAATAATAGAGGGAATTTTTATCTTCAAAAAGATGATGAAAAACGTCTCTCTTTAAGTGCTTTGCAAGCTAAATTGACATATCATCAACTCATTGAGTTTGGTTATAAGCTTCAAAAATCAAAGAGGAAAAAAACAAAAAATCAAGAGGTAACTGATGAATCATTTTGAGATGAACAATAATTTTTTTTGATCTAGAAATTCTGAGTTTTAAATCAGATTTATTAGCAACTAAAATTATAGTTGCTAATAACGAACACTTATTAAAGTGTCTTTATGTCTATTGAAAGCACATAAATTTAGCTTTTAGTAAAAATATACATAGGAGATTTGAATGGAAATTCCAAAAGTAATTATTACTAACCAAAAAACAATAGTTAATTTTGATTCTTTTGAAGATCAGGTTGGTTTATCTTCTTATGACTTAGCTTTGATTTCACTTAATAAAATCACCAACAAAAGCAAATCATATTTAAATGATTCCTCAAGAATTACTTTTTCAATCTAAGTTAAGTCTAAATTGTCTACTTTATAATGGCTTCATTTATTACCTTAACAAAGTAGACATATGATTTATTTATAGCTGTAATAACTACTACTGACTTATGAATGTAGCTATTGCGACTGAATTTATATGATTTTTTATTACGCTTGATTTAAATATTTAATGACCAAATGAAAGAAACAATCAATCAATGGTTTTCCTCGAATTTCAATGCAGACAAGGCTGAAAAATATAACGGTTGGGCTGCCATGATTGGAGTTATCTCTGGCATTGGTGCATATGCAATTACTGGACAAATCATTCCAGGAGTGTTCTAGTTCCAGTAAATCAATTCCTGACGATGAGAACAGGTTGTGATAATTTTTACGAAGTAATGAATAAAATGAACAGAATTTAATTATATGATTTGGATTAATTGAAGAGAATCTATGTTAACTACTTTATTCGTTTCTGCATTTCCTTGGTTATGGCTTGCTGGAACAGATCTTGGAATAAATCATTTCACTACTGACTTAATTCTTGTTGTTTCATTTGCAGTTTTGACTGCCCTACCCATGTCATTCCTAAGGCCAATAATTAAAAAGTGGGAACAAGCTGGAGTAAAGAGCTCTCTTTTTACAAAGTAGAATTTAGAAGTTGCAGTAATTTGTTTAGGGGGCATTAGCCACCAATTTTTTGTTGGTAATTCTTACCGATTGAATCTTTTTGGTCTATCGATTTAATAGAAGCAAATTAAACGATTTTATGTCCATTACAGCTTTCTTGAAAAAAAAGATTTCTAAAATAAAAAAAAGGTTTGATGTGCAAAAAGTTCCAATGATGATGCAGAAAGATCTAGAAACTATGGCTTATTTGAACAAGATTTAAAACGATATCACCAAGACATAAGCCAAACTTATAAATAAGAAAGTAAGGTAGATCTAGTTGAGCTTCCGTTATGACTGCTACTGCTGCTCCAACAGTAAAAGATCAGGAATTAATGCCGTTTGGTTTGGTTGAATCAGCAGGTGTAAATGCATTTGCTGATTTTGTCCCATCAAAGTTGAACGAAACCGAATCAAATGAAGAAAAGGAAAAAAATGATTTTATAAATATTTTCATTTGTCATTTAATTTTTTATGCAGTTTTTTGCATTTCCCTTGTGTTGCACATCCTTATTGATCTTGGCTTTGGATCGTTTGTTAAAAATCAATTCCTTCAGTTGATTAAAAATCCAAAGAATAATGTTGTTGAGAATAATCCTGCTTTCGCTTGATTAAACAAAATTTATAAATTAACTATGCTCTGCAGTTAATTCGAGGCGTGTATTTAGATTTTTGGCTAACTATTTGATGCCATATGAGATTGGCTTCTTTGGCTAAATCCATATATTCATTTCTGCCTTCAGCATTCTTCATTTTCAATAATGTGAATGCGTACCGATAGGTAAGTTTTTTGGTCATAATCATCAAGTCGATGGATAGAAGGATGTATCAAAGAATCAAATTTGATTGTATTTAATGTAACAATATGAACTTTTTATGTCGTAACACCAATCATTGCAGCTATTTCACTAGCCAGTAACTTTTTATCTCACCTTCTTTTTTATATGGAATGTGAGACAAAATGACAGATTTCATTCTGGAATTTTTTGATTTTACGATTTGAAAAATTTGAAATAAGTCGCCTTAGCTGAAGGCTATTGAACTTTTTCAAATTAAAGGCGGAGATAAAAGGAGAACAGATCATATGTTGCCTCTTAGGACAATTAAAAAAGGAGGAATTGCCAAAACATCATCCAAAAAACATGTTTAGAAATTAGACATAGTCTATTTTTGTGGCTGTTGAGGTTACTGTTTTTTGATTTTTTATTGGTTGAGTATTACAACCAATAAAAATTGAATTCAACTTATTTATTAAAGTGTTTTGCCTATTGCTGATAAAATTGGTACTCCAACAAGACAAATTACCATCTATTAAAATCAAATAATAAATTTCAACTCTTATGGGAGATAAGAAGAAAAAGAAGAAATGCAAAAAGAAGAAATGCTCTGCTTGGAAGGGGGGTAAATGTATTTGTCATGGTCAATAAAAACAATCATCAATAATCCGGCCTATTTGTTCGATACACCCTTTTAGGAAAGTCAAAATCTTAATTTGTGGAGTGTATGTCTAGGGAGGCCACTACCTCGCCCAAGCAATGTTGAGAGGAATGTTGCCTTTAAGTTGTTATAGCAGGCTAACTAAATGGAAATCATTTTAACCATAGTTGTTCAACCAACTTAATTAGTTCAAAATGACATCGTCTATGAGCCAAAAAAGTGGTCTGAGTGGAACAACATAAAACATTTCACTGACTATTCAAGTATTCAGGATTAGGTGAATCTGATGGCTTTACGATATCTGTCTTACTATTTTTTCTTGTTGGTTTTCTCTCTTAAATGACAACTATCTAAATTCTTGATATTTCTTACTGGTTTTTAAGGTCAATTATCATTTTCTTTCTAGTTTTTCAACCTAGTTGTAAATGCATCACCTTCAACAAAAATCTTTTTTCGATTGATTCCCGCTGGCAAAGCAAAAATCAGTACTACAGATAGAAAAACAATTAAATCCAGTGGGAATCTACCAATTCCCCACTCTGAGAAAGCTAATGCTAGAGGTGTGATTTGCATCTTTAATTTATGTTGGTCAGCCAAAATTTATATGAGATTAAAAAATTTTAAATGTCGGCTTAGCAAAAGTTATTGATAGAGAATGGAATTATTAATAAACACGTCACCACAGTCACTGACATATGTCATTATTTTTGAGAATCCGCAGCAAGGTATTGGAAAAGTCCCAATTACTCCAATAAACTTGCTAAAAACTTTGACCACCATATCCTTGTGAATCGTAAGTTAATTTAAATTGTGTAATTATTTGTTCAGGATCAAATACTACGTCAACTCATGGGCATAAATAAATAGTCAGGAAAATAGCTATTTACACCAATAAGGATGACTGCAGTGCTTGAAAGCCATAGTGTTGCAAGAACAGGTGCGGATCTAAACCATTTTGTACGAAAGATTTTAAACATTGAAAATTTGAGTGTATGTAAGACAAAGTTTTTGAGTTTTTCGAAAGCATTTGAGTTAAACAATATCTTTCCTTGTGTAAGGAAAGGAGTAAAACTTAATTACAACTCTTAAATATGTATAGTTATAAATCCTCTAATTAACTAGTGGGGGTGTGAAAACACTACTTTGATAGTTTTATGAGTTTTAGGTGGTCGAATTAAATCCGTTGGGTAATATCAAAAAGTAACTAAAAAATATCGTGACTTCGACTCACGTAATAAATGGTAAAACTGTTAATCTCTCCTCTGCTAATCGTAGGATTATTGTCTCCAGTCGCTACAAAGGCAGAAGTATATAATGCCTTATGTGATATTGATCAATCCACTTCAAGTAATGACGACTCAAGTATTGAGGTTTCTAATTGTCAAATAACTCTTTCAGAGGAGGGGTTTTTAGGACCAACCGATTTTATCCCTAAAGATAATATTTCACAGTGGTACTCGGTCCGACAAGAAGATAATCTTCTCCTCGGTGTTGCAGGTGCCGCTGGCGGGACCTATACAGGAGCATTTGTGGGCATTGCAGTATGTGGTGCAAGTGCAGGGATTTTATGTATACCAGCTCTCCTTGGAGGTGTTTATGGAGGAGGTCGTCTAGGATCTCAAGTAGGAAAAGGTAAAAATTTCTTATTTTCAGTCATTGGTCAGAATTCTGAAGGAAGTACCGTTGCTCAGAATTTTAGAATGCTTAAAAGGAAAACTTCCAAAAAGCTTAAAAAGGATTTATCTGAAATTACTGGTTTAAAAATGGGACAAGTCAAAATTGTTGGCAAATGAAGTGTATTTTTCTAAAACCATTAATTCTCAAATAATATTGGTATTAGAAGAAATGGTGGGTGCTATGAAAAGTTGTGTCTATATATAGTTTCAGTTCATCAAATAAATAACTCTAAAGCTGATGAGTAAGAAAAAGAAGGCAAAAAAAACAAATACCAAAAATGTTCAAAAAGTTCTTGAACAACAACCTGAAAAAAACAATACTCTTGTTTTTGGTGGGATTCTACTTGCAATGAGCTCCATAGGTCTTTTGATTTTTGTACTTAGCGATAAGGTGTTTCATCTGAGTTAAGCCTTTCTCTGTTCATTAATAATTACTTTTGAGAGAAATATCTTTTAATTTTTTGCTTCCAGTGCAAATTATCAAGGGGGTCAGACCCCTCTAACTTTTAAGACTTTGATTGCTAATCCAACTCTTTATGAACAGCAAGATATTCACTATCAGTAAGAACAGGAATGACCTCAACATCATTCCCAAATCCTTTACACCAAGGCTGGCACCATTTCCAAACTGCTTTGTGATCGGATGCTTTGACAATCGCCCATCCACTAGCTCCTTCAGGATTTACGACTCTGTTTATGACCTCAAAACCTTCAAACTTGTCTGATTCGCAACCACTTTCAACATATTGAGCAAAGACGTCGGCCCCTTTCATATGTGCTTCTTGATCAGGAAATTGCCAATGAATTAAATAAGTTTGCATTTACTACTAAGAAAAATCATTACAACCCATTTTTAATAAAAAAATGTTAGCTGATCACTAATCATGTTGATAAGCTAATTAGCTTCATTAAAGCTATCTCTTGGTCTGGCTGAAGGTAAAAATGTATAGCAATGAATAAATCAAACCGAACCATGTAAACCGAATATCACTCACGCACACTTTTATTTGAAGTACCACAGAATAAAAATAAAACATTAAGCAATGACTTACTTCAATAGGGTCTCATTAGAAGAAGTATTAGAAGAGGATATTTTCTTCAACTACGAACAATATTCAAATCTTTTAGAAGATTCTGAGTGGTAATGAAAACAACTGAATTACTTTTGATTTTTTTCTCATTGTCTTTTTCTTTTTTAGGAATATCTTTGCTTGTTTTTTATTAGATATTACTCATCCTTTTTTTACACGGCTGACTTGTATCGGATTAATTACTTATGTTCATTAGATTTAAAAAGTGCTTTTATATTGAATAAGTAATCACAATCTTAGCTTTCGATTTTACCTGATGGAAGACCAAATTATTGCTGCCGAAAAAAGCACATCTATTTCCGCCGAAATATGCCATTGGTCAGGAGCTGTATTTGGTATTTTGTTTGGTTTAGGTTTCTTCTTGGCTGAAGTTCAAAAGAATGACTTAAAGTCTTTACCTTGGTGGAAGCCAATCTCTGCCCTTGTTGCTGGAGCAGCAGTTTCAGCTCACGGTAACAATGTTGCTAATAATAAAAGGACAGCAGAATTAACTGCTTTGTTGGTGAGATCAACCAATAGCGCGTCCGAGTTGCCGATAGTAAAGTCTTCAGAATATTCTGATCTTTTGGAGGACTCTGATAATCAATGACTTACTAATCTATTCAGCGATAGAATTGTCAGTCTAATATTTTTATAAGGTTTCTTCTTTCTTAAATAGCGAGAAAAGAGAAACCTAAAAACGTCAAAGACAATGACGAAAATATTAAAATTAGTTCAGTGTATTTCATTTGATGACCTCTAGAAATTTACTCTTTGTGGTTGAACTTGATAAGAACAGATACCAAATTGCAAACATTCCATTTCTTCATCGTTATTTGATGGATGTTTTGAAAAACTGAGTCTTTCAGATAGTTGACTAAGAACCAGACGAGCAGCTTTTTCAGCGGCCTCTGTAGTCAATTGAGCAAATCGATTTCCGTAGGACATAGCACGCTCGAAGATCCACATTTTATTTCTACTCCTATTGGGTGAATGATACCTAGAGAATAAACACTTAAGTATTTATTCTCTTTCAATAATCAATAGTTTTTTCTATCAAGATTTTTACATTTTGAGCAACTTTTTTTCTTGAAATTATTTGAAGATTTCAAATTAGGCATACAACATTTTAATAGCTGTAGGGATTGGCTTTTTTAGATTATTAGGTTTAATAGATTGAAAATTAAGTTGAAATTGATTGATGAGCGGTGATACCCTGCTTTCTCATTTGCCAGTAAAATTTTATTCTGATGAAATGACTGAAACCAAAAAGATCATTTATTTAGAACGAAAATTTCATGAATTAGATGAATTTATTGAAAATATTCCTGAAGTGGCATGATGCTGGATTTATTTTTATCCAAAATACAACTCTTCTGGTCTAGGTGATTGGGCTTGAACAGCACAAATCCCAAACTGTAAACATTCCTGTTCATCGTCCTTTCGTTGTTTTTCAGTTTGAATATTACTGTTGAATATTGCTTGGATGTTGTGAATTACAGGTTTGAATGGATTAAAAGACATAATTAAACTCCTTAATTACTCTTTACATTTCTACTCTAATCATGTATCAAAAACTAGAGAGTAAACCCCAAAGTATTTATACGCCTTTACAGGGTGTGAAGAGGCCGTTTTAAGTATCAAATGATGTGCCTAGATTTAACAATATCTAAAGTTCCCGAATGATCAAAACAATAATAAGAGCGATGTATTCTGCTTTTATTTCTATTGTCTTAATCTCAATTATTCTGGCTGGCTGGACTTGTTTTGCATTTATTTCCCAACCCACAAAATCTGGGGAAATAATTAATTTGATACAAGATATGTATGAAGGTCAGAAGTCGGTAATCATAAACGTTGTTGATCTTTCGAAATTACTAATAAAGGATAATAGTGAAAGAATAGCGAGCGAAGATAATAATCTTTTAACAGAATCAGAATTACTGATTGATCAAGAAGACAAGTCACTATTAGATGAGCCCTCAATTCTAGAAGACAATGGTGATAATCCTCTTGGGATAGTTATTGAACCATCTTTACCTGAAGTAATCGAAGAAAATTTGCCTGAAATTAGTGAAGGACCATTAGATAATGATCAGAGTGAGGTTCCTATGAATGAAATGGAAATGGATATGAATTAACTTAGTTAAACGGACTTTCTGAAAAGGGTTTAATATTGATTTGTTTCTTATTTGTACTTGTGAATAAAATTCTTCCTTTAATATTAACCTTTTCTGTTACGGCAGCTCCTGTTTTGGCATGGGGTGAAGGTGGATGCTCTTTATCAAATAAGAATAAAGCAAGTCAAGATGAGACTATTGAGCAAGTTAATACTTCCGATTCTTCCGATAGGTAAGTTCATGAGAATGAATGACTCATTGCTATTCAGAATTGTTTCTTTCTCTCTTGGTCTTCTTTTGATTGTCTGTCCTGTTGCTCTTGATGCAGTTGAAATAGATTTATCGCTTAAAGAGTCAGATTCAAGTGAAATTGTTCAAGCTCCTAGCCAAATGACAGAAATGCAGATGAATGATCTTTTTGGTGAAGATCCCTATTTAGGTCAAACTTCATATCTTCAATCTCCTGATGGTTTTACTCAAAGAGATAAATCAAAATAGTTGAACTGTTTGTACATTGAGAAAGATAGAGTAGAGCGTGGAGAAAAAATTACTTCGCATTAATAAAACATTTGTATTTTAAACAAAGCGCTAGAAAATTGACCTACATATATTGAAGTAGCTTTCCTTGACTGTATAAATACTTGAGTGTTCCTCCCCATAGATTTATTTAACCAAAATGAGTAGAAATTAAAAAGGTTATTTAGATCTCTAACCATGCCATTTTCAAAGCAATTGTTTGATAATTTTTCTGGAGTTCCTACCCAGAAGAATGAAATGTCTGAGTTGTTCTCTAATTACAAGCCAAAATATGATGATGATGTGATGGAATGTTTGCAATTTGGTATCTGTTCTATGCGTTCTGCTCCTCCTAGAGAAATACCTTATTTTCACTTTTGAATTACCTACATTCCTTATAAAACATTTCACTTGTGCTAGTAATTAATTAATTTAATTAGCCAATGTAAGCCAGCGTAAAATTATTAAAATCAAAACAGTCGTAACTAAAGGGAATGCTGGGTAACGAGTTTTAAAATTAGCAGGAGGCCAAGGAGACCATGAGATAAGCCTTCCTTTTGGTTCTTTGATTAACTCCTTCTTTTCTGAAGTCTTGGAGGTCTTTGGGATGAATCCAAGTTTTTTGTTTCTCTTTGCTTCTCCCATCGTTAATTCATCTAAATTAAAATATTAAAAGGTCAATTTTGAGAGTGTGACTTTGAGCAGAACTATGTTGGTCTTATTTTTTGATTTTTTTAATATAATTTGTACACGAACATATCCTGAATTTGAATAATATCTAAGTAGTTGTTTTGTGCGCTCTTCACTAAAGAAGCCTTAGCCTTAAGAATTTCTCGTGCAATGTTTAATGAGAGAAGAAGTATTGAAAGTTTTAATGCTTATCAATGTATTCGTAGCTATCTCGTTGATTTATCAATGCAAGAGTTGATTGAACTTGCTAAAGACTATGGAATCGAAGTAAGTAAAGCTTCTAATGTGAAAAATATTGGAGGTTAACCCTACACGCGGTTGATAATATCCCTTCGCAGAATATTTAGTGATAAATCAGAAACCAAGATTTAGTTAAATGAGTAGACACAATGTTCGGGTAAAAGTTAGATCCCCGCATGGCTTCTTAAAGAATGTAGTAAAAAGCAAAGTAGACGATCAACATGAAAAGCTTCATATGTTTACTAAAGTTGTCATGGAAAAGCAGGCATTGAGAGAGAGGTACATTAAGTTGATGAATGATGCAGAAAAAGCCGTTGGTAGAAAAGAGGCTATTTATCTACTCAGAGATGCCGAAATTATTTGGGATAAAATTAATAGTTAATTGATTGCTAAGTGACTTTCGAATGTATCATTTAATTATTTGGGTTTTAGTCATACCTACAATTTCAATTAACAAAATTCAAAAAAATAAATTAGAGTTTCGATGTTAATTATTGTTTTTCAGTTTTTTCTGCCATTAAATCAATAAGGTCATCAATTATCTCATCTTCATCTTGGCCGATAATTGTCTGTGTCCCGAGGTCAAAGGTAGATTTTAAATCAGAAAGTAATTCTCTATCTTTCTGGTTTAGAGGATTTATTTTATCGAAGTCTTGCATTATTTATAAACAGAAGGATCGAAGTTGATCTCAAGTTGATTAGTGTTATTGGAAAATTGATCAAGTCCCCACAACTCTCCTCTGTTTGAAGCCTCAACTATTGATTCATAGAACTCAGGGATGTGTGATGACATAGTACTAAATGGATATTGGTGAGATACCAGCTGAGAGTTGATGAAAATTGATCACTCCAAAAGAAATAAGAGCTGGGATGAACCAACTAAATGGAAGAAAAATTCTGATTTTAGACTTTGTTTCTTCAGTCATAGTTTAAATTCAATTTATTAATGATGTTTCAAATATTTATTTAGCGAGAGTCTGTTTTGTTCGGTTACCTATATAAAAAAGCCATCAAAAGAATCTTTTTATGTTTGCTTTTAATTTTGAGGATAATTAAGCATTTTTAATTCGCACCCCTTGCTACGTAGAATTTGAGTTTTGGTTTTATTTCATGATGAACAGCTGTAATGGGAAACACCCCCAGCTCCAAAGAATTTCTTGGGCTTGAGTCTGTCATATTTTTTCTGTACGTCTAATGATTGCTCCTCGTAAGGTTTATCTAAAACAGCTTGTAGCTCTTTTATGAGGCCATAATCGCCTTCCTCTGCCTTTTCGTATGCAGGTGTGATGAGCCATTCCCGCCAAGTGTATTTAGGATTAATGCTTTTCATCTTTGCCGAAATTTCATTTTGATCACCTTTGCTTATTACTTGCTCCCGCCATCTTTGTAGCCAACTGATCCACTTGCTCTCAGTCTCTTCTGAAATTGGTAGATAGAAACTATCTTTTAAGTCCGTAAGTTTGTTTGGAATACTTGAAAGTTTTCGGAAAAAGATTGTGTAGTCCACCTTTGTGTGAACCATGAGCCGTAGCATTTCATTTACTAAAGGTGCGTCATAGGTGACTAGGCCTAATTTCTTTGCCCACATGCTCTCCATTTTCTGATTCATGACTGTAGTAAAACCATCACGGATACTATCGAGCCTCTCCAGTGACTCTGCGTTGCCATTAAGCAGAGGTCGAAGAGCCCCCCAAAACATTTGATAATTTGTTTCGGCTGCAACTTGTTGGTTAAAGAATGCAAAATGTTCACCACCTCCTGTCCAAGGTTGGAATCTTGGATCGAAGAGTTCGCAAAATCCAAATGGACCGTAATCGAGGGTGAAACCACCTGCAGCACAGTTGTCACTGTTGAAATTACCTTGGCAATAGCCGATCCGCATCCAATTGGCTACTAATGATGTGAGTCGTTCTCGGAATGAATTTGCGAGCTCAACGACTTGATTGCTAAAGCTAAGAGTTGGATCAATTTCTTTCTTATAATTTCTTACGATTAAGTGCTTCACAATCATCTCGAGCTCTTTCATTGCATCTTGATGCTCATTGTTGCGTACTCGACGTGCAAAGAGTTCTATCTGACCAACCCTTAAAAATGATGGTGCAACTCGTGTTGAGATTGCGGCTGGGGTCTCTACCAATATGTCTGGATTGATTGAATTTGAGTCTTTTGTATACCAAGGCCTGCGGACTGTTTCAGATCTAGAGGCATATAGTGTGAGAGATCGTGATGTTGGTACTCCAAGTGACTGCATATAATCCTGCGCCAAAAACTCACGAACACTTGAACGTAGCACTGCTCGTCCGTCAGCTCCTCTGCAGTATGGTGTAGGCCCTCCTCCCTTAAGTTGCATCTCCCATCTTTTGCCATTAAATAGGCCTTCAAATACTGAAATTGCTCTACCATCTCCATAGCCGTTACCTGTCCCAAATGGACACTGCTGAGTATATTCAGTTCCATAGATCGATAGTGCGTAACCAGTAGCCCAACCAACTGGTCTCATGGGTGCTGTTGCAACGCTTATATCGCCTGAAAATAGACGACGAAAAAGTTCATCTAGAGCAAGTTCTTGACTCAGGCCTAATTCGTTAAATAATGTTTTACTGTGGGTGACATATTCCGGCTTTGAAATCGCTGTTGGAGTGACAGGTACATAGTGACCAGAAAAGACTTCTCGTGTTAGGTGGTCGTCACCATCGTCAGTTGCCTGAGGGTCAGCTTCGAGTGAATCCATGAGTGAGTAGTCAGCCTGTTTCGCAAACTCAGAAAAAGTTCTTGTTTTCGGCATAGCTTCAGTACTGCTCATTCAGACCTATTGGTGGTTAGTTAAGTCTTTAAATTTGATGATTCTTTCATTTATATTTCTAGCATAGATCCGTAGCTTTAATGCTGAAAAATTTTATTTTGAACCAGTAGATAAGACTTAAAAAATTGGGAGTGTAATATTGCTGATTCAGTTATGTCGATGAGAAAGTTGCAAGACATAAAAGTAGATGGCCAATACAATTCGTTTTACAAATTAATTCGTATCAGCTACATTTTTAAAAAACTCACAATAAACCATTAAATCAGATTCTTTTTCTGTCTTGAGATTTAGGTCTGAGATTGCTTTTTCCGTTTCAATTCTGTAGGCATACCAATCTAGGCAAAGATTTCTTTGCCTTTGAGTTTCAGAGATTACATTTGTTTTTAAGGAACTGACTGGAGATGTGTTCTTGGTACAGCCACTCATAAATACAGCAAATACAATAAGAGAAAGAAAGTGTTTCATCTTTTAATTAATTTTTGAGTAACTAGTGATGACGGTTGAATCATAAATGAAGCCGACTTCCTTAATTAAAGGTCTTCCTTCATGATTAGAAAACATTGTGATTGATTTGCTTTCTTCAGCTTGCTCTAATAAATTGGCAGTACAACGATACTCTTTCTTTATATCTCTATAAAGACAAATAATTTTTTCTTCTTTCATAAGTTGTTTGTTCTATTCACTTTCATAGACTGCTGTCCATTCTTTAGACGGAACATATATCTCGAAGCTGAATAAGTGTCTCAAGAGACACTTATTAGATCGATTAATTAGAAATTAAAAAGATTATTCCATATTTTTATTTAGAATTCTGTCGCATTAGTCATATCTTCAGCCTCTTTTTACAGAACTAAGTTATTTGAAATATAAGCACTTCTCATTTTCGAATTGATTGATTATCTAAAAAGACCTGTTTTTTTCTTTGGAGTTTTTGCCTGAAGTTGTTCTTCTACGGCTAATGTTGCTTTCTTATGAGCAATTTTAGCCTCAATCATTGTGGTGATTGAAATCAAAAATAAGCCTCCTATCCCAATTAATTGTTGAGATTTTGTTGGCTCTGTATCACCATTCAAAATTGCACCTAAAACGAACCAAGCTGTAGCAGCTCCTCCAGTTGCAAAGTAAGGAATCCAGCGACGTTGGTAAAGGTATCCAGCACCTAATCCTGGAAGAAAATTTAATGTTGTAGCCACCCATCCACTGGATGATGCAAGAATTTGTTCCTTCGAGGGATTATCCATGGAAATCTCAAAAATTAATTATGTCTATATCAGATGTTTTCTGTGGACTGAACTTGCAGTTGTGAGTTACACCACACAATTAGAAGCCCTTTTTTTGTTTTAAGCGGATGACCAGACTCGAACTGGCGACATTCAGCTTGGGAAGCTGACGTTCTACCACTGAACTACACCCGCAGATGTTTAAGTTAGCGAAGTTAAAGAGCCTATTCCTATCTTTAGACACTTTCTGAAATGAGAGCCTAATCAGTTCTTTGAATGCCTATATTTCTGTTTTTACTGTCTGTTTCTATTTCTTTCTTGATCATTTCGTAAAGGGCCAATTCTTCTGGATCTTCAGAACCAAGTCCATACCCCATCGTTGCAGCAAGATAAATTTTGTGTTGTCTATGAGAACTTAGACTCATTAGCTTTTAAACAATAAACTACCTTAGGGGTTGAATCATCTTATCTAAGAAGATAACTGCATATGTAATTTAAATAAATCACAGGGATCTAGAAGTTGATCAATATCTTATTAAGCAGAAATGATTTCTTTTTTTCTTGATCTCTTTAAAACTGCGTAAAAAGTTAATACACTTATCGTTCCAGATGGACCTATAAATACATGCCATATTTGTTCACCTGAACTTGAAAGTAGAATTCCGAAAAAAGTAGTAAAGATTACTCCCGTGATTGGATAAATAAGGAAGACCCAATCTTTAAAGCGGCTCCACCATTGCGATATAAGTAGAATACTTATCAATACTTGAATTAAAATAGTTGTTGACTTGCCTAGAAACCAATAAGAAAAAACCGCGGCAATTATTAACAAAATATTACTAGTTATGATCGACTTGTTTTTAGCTACTGAAATAGTAAAGAACGATAATCCAATAGAAAGAAATGAATAAAACAGCCAATTGTATATTGATGAGTGATCTACATATATCCAATCCGTAGTCGTATGATCGAACATCTCAAACATTGAGGCAAGACCTAGTGAGATAAAGGCAAAAGGGGTTAGCAGAGGAAATCTAATTTGCTTGAATTTGTTCCTGGACTTAATTCCAATAATGATTGGGATGAGAAAAGCTTGTAGATGTGCTAATAACAATAATGATCTGAAGGTCAATTAAATTAATTTTGAGCTATTACGAAATTAGCAACTTTATTGAAATCTTCCTAACACGATAGCTAATGTTTTTTAAAGAAACTTACTAGAGATTGAAACTGGGTTTGTTGTTTAGCAGAGAAAATCCGAGGACGGACAATTCGTCTATTTGGACGTTGACCGCACATTCAAAAAAATATTAAAGAGAATATGCATATTCAAGCTAATACTAAGATAAAAGCAACAAGTAAAGCTGCCAGAAGATATACACTTAATTTCTTCAGATTCACTATCAAGATTATTTGCTGTAATGGCGGTGACAGTTTTTGAGATGATGAGTTGTTTTGCGGTTTTAGATCCTTTCATTAAAGGCTTTATCCAAGTTGCTCTTGTAATTGGACCATTGAGTCTTGTGGGGGTGATTTTGTTACTTAGAAAAATTGAAAAAGATCATCCAGAACGAATACGCTGGAAGTAATGAGAAAAGAAGACGAATTCAACTCTGATTCGAATTATCCAGAAAACTTTTGGCCGAAGATATTAACTCTTCTCTGCATTGGGTTTTTTATTTATTGGGTTATGACTTCTCAAAATGCTGATAAAATTCTGGATAAATATCTTTTTGACCCAATACACAGACTTTTTGACAGAATAAAAATAAATGGGTTTTTCGTAAATGATTAACAGACTTATTTCAAGTGAAAGATCAAAATGGATTTTTGTGATTGGAGTGGTTGCTATTGGTGCAGGATTCACGGCAAAGAATGTGATCTCCTATCCAACTGAATGTATGAGTGAAGAAGTTGTACAAGACTTTGTTACACCTAAAGGAACTACTAGGAATTTAACCATTTTCTAGTTATTTTCCTCGATAAATCCAAAAAGGCTCTACATTTGAAGAAAGAAATTTTAAAATGTTTTTCTTTAATCCTTTTTGGCCTTTAACAGCTTTAAGAATCGCTTCGTTAAAAGCAACTTCAACATTACTTTTACTTCTTTTAATTAAATCAAACCTTCTTCGTTTGAAAGGCGGCCTCATAGGCGGACTTGTTGCACTAACACTTATTTCTGGATTAATTGTCTCCACTACAGTTGCAGGCGGAGCTGCTTACTATATTTTTCAAAATAAAAAATCAAATGATGATGACGTAAACATGACTGACGATGATGTAATTAATGCTGAAGCAGTCTCAGTTTGATTTTGTTTTGCAGTTACGTCTCAAAGATTGATAACTACTCAAAACTAACCAATTGTTTTAACTACCTTCCCTACATATTCAATTTAAGAAATTTTATATAAATATTTTTTTTGGACAATTGAGAAATTGTAAGAATTAAAAAATGAATTATTGAATTATCTATTGGTTTATGAACAAATTTAGGGCTTCTTTTTTTAAATTGTCCATCGATTTAATTATCAAGTCTGCACCTGCTTTTTTTAACTCTGCCTCATATCTGAGACGTTTCTCTCTACTTGAATCTACATGTAAGTGTGGGGGGGCAATAGCGAGACTGATAAATTTCTGATCAGGGATCTTAATTCGAGCATTTATAACTGTTTTAACGTCTGCAACAGTATCTCCAATATATGCAATTGGGGAATTGGAAAAACCTAAGGGTTTTTTTGAAAGTTTTGATGATAATGAAATAAAACCTGTTGGATCAGGTTTTTCAGGTGCTTCACCCATTGCAATCAAGGGAGCAGAGTCTAAGCCGAGCCTCTGCTCTAAGACGAATTTCGCTGATGGTAATTCAGCTCCACTTACGAAACCCCAACCAATTCTTCGCTGAGTTAATTCCTCAAAAAATGTTTGTTTGACTAATAACGTCTCATCTTTAATAAATCCTGACCATTCACTAGAGTCATGATTTGGATCTCCACCAAAATAAAAGTTTTCAAAGCATTTAATTAAATTTTTTCTAGACGGAGCTGAAAAAGAAAGATTGTTTTTTTGTACATGTCTATTAATCATTTCCAGGCTTAAATCCCAATCGTTGTTCCAACAGCCTTCACTTTTAATAGAATCAATATCTTCTATTGAGGGTCTCCACCCACTAAAAAAGTTTACAGTTTCTTGGATAGCTAATCGATAGCTGTTGGTCACGTCACGAATAACCCCATCTATATCAAATAAAATTAGGCCAATATTATTCATCATTGAGTTTTCTCTCTAATTACAAAAGTTCAATGGAATTTATTGTTTAGGTGAAGCTTAAGTTCTAACTCACGATCTTTGAGTCCTTTTTCATTTTTAATAATTCGATTACCAAGCCACGCAATACCCACACCAATTACCGCAGGTAAACCAATTGCCGAAAATCTTGTAATACTATTCATTGGTTTGATAAAAATGTAAGAGATTTTGTTTCAGTCTTCTTTGAAGTTACCAAGTAATTTTAAGAATTAAAAATTTAAGTTAATTTCAACTTGTTTTGGTTCTTCTTAAATCTCTCCATAAACAAGCCATCAAATAGAAATAACCTGCCATGGAAATTATGTAAAATGATGTCATCAGCTTTGTTCTGCTGTGGACATTTGAAAAATTGAAGCAGAACTAACTACTAAAAGTATCGCGAATAAAATTATGTGATAAGGAGTAAGCATGGATAGTTTTGGATGACTCTGTAAATTTAAACAACTGGTAAAGCCGTTGTTGTAGTGCAATGCGAAGTTTTTTAGGGTGGTTACACCAATATTTGAGAAAATGAGGTAAAACCATATTGAATAAATTGTATGCAATGGTTAGTTTCCTTTTCTTAATACTTAAGCCAGTGCTCTTTTTAATGTTGAAAAAATTTTTCAAGAAGCAAATGAAAGCTTTTATTATCAGCGCAATTGAATGGCTCGTTCTTCAAACAGATAATGATCTAGACGATAAGATTCTTGCGAAGGTGAAAAGTGGAATGAAATTAGGTGTCGTTTGAGCAAATGCTTGAACATGTGGTAAATGGATTTAATACATTGACTCTATGGAAAATACATTTATGGTCTTGTTGTTAGGTGACTGCAAACTATGACTGAAAAATGTGAAACGAAGTGGTCCCCCACTGAAGATCAAATCGATAAAATCATTATTCCAGCAATGCAGGGAACTGCTCAGCAATACGCTAAGTATGCTAGTGAGCTCCAATGTCCCCCTGCTTTTATCGCGCTAATGCTTCGAGATATTGCTGATACTTTTGAAGAAAATGCAATTACATCCGAAAAAGGTTGTGATTGTTGTTAAAACACCTCAATTCGTTTCCAAATCAAAAGTCAGTTAGTTAATTATCCAGTTGTCCCTATTAGGCATTGGTTTTGATACTTTTCCTTATTTGCCAATTAAGCACAAGTAACGAGGAATACCCGAACTTTTTTTGTACTCCTTACCTTGTTCCTCGCATTGCGACATGTTTTTCATTTCTATTTTTTCTATTCCGTAAGTGCTGTTTTGAAGGATCAACCAAAAACTTTCAGCTTGTGCATTCATAGCTGTAAAAAATAAAGCTGATGTGAAAAACAACAAATAGCGTTTCATAAATCTTCTTCTAATATTTAACTCTATCTAGAATTAAGCCCTGCTTGAGGAGGGATTTCCTCTTTTTCACCCGTACTGGTTAGCCCTACCAGAACCGACCTGTAGTAATGGATAATTCTTGTTAGTTTCTTACCAATTTCTCGATTTAAACCAAAAAGATTTTAGCTATGCCAGCAATTAACAAAATTACTGCAGCTAAACTATTAGTCTTAATAAACCTTCCCGTTTTTCTTTTAATAGCAGGTGTTTACCAAATTGGCTCTGCGGTAATAGTTTAGATAACTACTTTACATAATATTTTTTATTAGTTATGGGCAAATGGACTCCGTCACAAAAGCAAAAGTCAGGTTTAATTAGCAGAACATTCGATTTCTTTATTGATGAATTAGCTGAATTGCAGGAGGAACTCGATTGCCCAGATGAATTCATATGTGATTTTCTTGAAATTGTTAAAAATCGTTGGTCACCAGATAGTTGTCATTCAAAGGCAAGACAGCATAAAAGAGATAATCCAAGCTCCTACTAAAAATGCAACATGAAAGTTGGCTTGTGAAGAAAGATCGTGTCTGGGCAATGAGGTTTTTTCAAGACAAACACTCTGATGAAGACGGAACTAAATATATGAGGGTTCACTACGCTAGCTGTAGGCTTGGATTCCTACACGGTATTACTCCTCATGTTGAGTTACATGAAAGTGAGAAATTAACTTATGAAAAAGCAAGAGACCTATGGAGGTCTTCAGTGGAAACAGAGTGGGAAGTTTCTGAGAAACCTTTATGGAAGACCCTTTAGAACTGATGAAAAAATATTTTTAGTCTAATTCTCCGTTAATTTAGATATGCACAAAAAAATTAATGAGAAATTTGAGTACATACCACTAGATGGTTTTGTATCGTGATGAACTACATGGGCTATCTATACGTAACATAATATTTTTTGTAGCAACCGCTACCAAAACGTTCAACTCGCTACATTGCGAGCCGCATCTCGATTTAAGCCAAGGAACGGGGACTTAAATCAACATTCGGAGTATGGATGATGACAACTCTTCTTTATCGTGGACAAAACTATGTCCAGCACAAAGACCAAAAAGCACAAAAAGATTGTGTTGAGCTCACTTACAGGCGTAATCACTACAACACATGCAGAAGTGATGCTAGATCTGAGCTGAATTCCCAATTGTCTTATCGTGGTCACCGATATCAGCATTAGCTTGAAAACTATTTTTATGAGGTCCTGTTTCGCAGGGCCTTTTTTTTGCCTAAATGAATCTTCTTTCGATCAAACAGCTATTAACTTTTACAGCGTTTCCTTTTTGTTAGCCCTCATAAACTTTGCAAGTAGATGCTGTTGGATGGCTTATACATTCTTTGTCCCAAAACTCTTCTCTAGTTTCATTAGGAACTGTGTAAGAGAAGTCATGCATTGTACGAATATCACTTAATGCATTTTTGATCATGTTGAAAGGAGTTCTTAGTTTCATAAACCTCCATGTCGTATATGTATGTTCTAATCGATCTTGCTGATTTTATAAACCTCGGCTTTTACTCAAGTAGAATTAACTAGTACCTGAGTAAAAGATTTCATAAAAATTTATGTCTCAAAGATTATGCTTATAGCTTTACTAAGTTGATGTTCTATAATGTGTGGCTCATATCAGTCGAAATAATCAATTGATGCGCTTATCGTCTACTTTATTGCGTTGAAATGAAAACTAGGAAATTGAGCGTCAAAAAATATAATTGTCATCTAATTACCAATCTGGATAGTAGAAATCGTCTCCTACGGGCTCTTCATAGAATTGACCTACTTCAATTCCATATAGATATTTTGATATCTTGGTGAAGAAATCTTGCATTAAAAATAAAAAACGGTCTGTGCAGACTCAGACCGTTGGTGTATTACTTCCTATCTATTTAAATACATTATTCAAGTTAGTGCGATTGTAAGGAATACCCAAATAATTGATTTAAGATAAACTTAGTTTGTATTAATGGGAAAGAGAACTGATAAGGAAGGTATTTCAATTATTTTTTGGACTTTCAACCATCTATTTACTTTGTTTTTTAAAAAGAAACCAAAACCTAGATCAATAAAAACATATAGACATAGGGAATAGCAGAAAATCACATAGAAAATTGAGTGACATATAAATGTGTCTATAAGATTAGATGTTTTTACATCATTTCTAAGTTCTACAACACTTTCCTTAGGTGACTTGAAATCACTTATTGAATTAGTCGCTATTGACTCCACCCATCCAAACTGAGCTAGTTCTTGATCGTTTATTTGTTGCGCTGAAGTCATAAAAAAAGAAAAATTTCAATTAATCCCCTTTTTATCGCTTTGAAATTTAAGTTCTAGGCCAATGTTACATTTTTTGGTTTTTATCTTTTTTTGCTTGAAGACGAACACATTGATACAAGTTAATTTCTGCCATTGCATCTTTGAACTGCAAGCATATTTGCTTCTGCATGATTCTTTTCTAATTTCCAAATCTTATTTGAAGTTTGTCCAATACAAACAACTTCAGCTGCATTTTTTATTCCTACTGGTACTTGAGTTAAAGCTAAGACCATTAAGGCAAAACCAGTGCCAGGGGCATGTATATTCAACCGAAAGCTTTTTAGCCAATTTTTCTTAGGCATTAATCAATTCCTTATTGATAATCCTTTATAGCTAATTTTGTTATGTATGCTTGAGTTGAATGACATAGCTTAAAAGTAAAAGACGAGTATTTAATTAAAAATGTTATTTCCGGAAATAGAACCTAACGAACAAGGGATGTTAAATGTCAGTCCACTACATTCCATCTACTGGGAAAGAAGTGGTAATCCCAATGGTTTGTCTGTCTTAATTATTCATGGCGGCCCAGGAGGAGGTAGCAGTCCTTCTTATCGAAGATATTTTGATCCAAAAAAATTTAATATTGTTCAATTTGATCAAAGAGGATGTGGTAGATCTACTCCACATTCTGAGTTAGAGGAGAACACCACTCATCATTTAATTGAAGATATTGAAAAGATAAGACAGCTCTTGAAAATTGAGTCATGGCATGTTTTTGGAGGCTCATGGGGGTCAACCTTAAGCTTGATTTATGCCATTCAACACACAGAAAAAGTTTTAAGTCTTACTCTTAGGGGGATATTTTTATGCAGACAACACGAATTAACTTGGTTCTATCAAAAAGGTGCAAGTGAGATTTTCCCTGAAGAATTCGATCTTTATCAATCTGTCATTCCGCTAAATGAGAGAGGGAATTTGATTAATGCTTTTCATAAGAGATTAACAAGTCAAGATAGGTCTGAGAGAACTCAAGCGGCACATGCTTGGACGAGATGGGAAATGTCAACTAGCTATCTCAAGCCAAAAGAATTATCAATTAATAAAGCTACTAATGATAATTTCTCAGACTCTTTTGCGCGTATAGAGTGTCATTATTTTATTAATAATATTTTTTTAGAGGAGAACTATATTCTAAAAAATATTAATAAGCTAAAAGGTATTCCTGTTTCGATTGTTCAGGGAAGATATGACGTTGTTTGTCCAATGAGAAGTGCATGGGATCTTAATAAAGCATTGCCCACTTCTAAACTTTATGTAATCGATAATGCAGGACATTCAATGAAAGAAATTGGAATTTCTAAAAGATTAATTGAATTGACAAATGAGTTAGCCAATTCTTTCTCTAATCTCTAAGCTTTAGTAGCTGTTATTAGATCTCAATAATATTTATTAAGTTTGTATGTTTTGTACTTGATTGGATGTCAATGGATTTATTTACCGATTGATAAAACTTTTACGGAAGCTAAAAAAGTATAGTTACATATTTTTATGACGAGAGCTCAATTTGCAGCGCCTCCTTTACCAAAAGGCTCGACTGCAGTGAAAATCATTGAACGAAGTTGGGGAATTGAAAGGTGTTATGTAACACCAGATGGTGAGAAGGTTTGTACACCTGCTCCATTTTTGACAAATCACCGAAACCTAGATTGGACTTGCTTAGCTTAAAAAGTTTTAGTCAAAAATAATTTAATAACTGTTCAAATCAAATTTGGGTCTTGATATCTTTGTTTGATTTTTGGTTAATCCTTTTTCTCCTTCTGACATCTGAAAAATTGATGCAGAACCAGTTATCAGTAAAATTCCAAACATGATGGCATGATAAGGAGTAAACATTTTTGATTTGCGTTTTAACTAGATTAGCTACCTCTACTCACAGAATTTGGTAGTGCAATGCGAATGTTTTTAGGGTAGTTTCACCCATGCATTGTCTTTTTAGGTGACCTAAAACATAAATATGTATTTGACCAAATTATGAAACTATTTACTCCATTCAGTATTCCTAAGGCAGGTATGACAGCTCTCCCTAAACGAAAAAATAAAGCTTCATCCGAAAAATCGCACTAGAATTATCATTGATATCCAGTAGAATGGTATAATTGTACTATTCTCTTGGTAATGATGTGAAGCGTGACGGTTGGATTAGGGAAGCAAGTGGACTATGGATACTGCGCTTTCGGTATGACTGGGAGAGTTGGGATCAAAACCCAAAGGTTTGGATCGAGAGGGGAAGGCTTGAATCAAATGGAATCCCACTTCTTAAGAATCGCAAGAGGATGAGTAGAGGGTTGGCGAAAAAACTATGGATGGAATTATTGTCAACCGGATGGAGACGTATTGACCCGCAGTGGGATTAATAATCAAATTAATAAATTTTTGATAAGATTTAAATTGATTTGTTTTGATTTCTTTTTATGCTAAAAAATTGAAGGGAATCAAACAGTGAGTTTATTAGACTACTAAATGTATAGATTTTGAATATCTTTTCGCTATTTAAAAGTAATTTAATTAGGTTATATTCTTAAATAAGAAAATAAGCATGACATCAGACATTGAATACTATAAGCAACTTTCTAAAAAGGTAAGTACGAATCATGATAAAATTAATTTCTTTGATCAAAATCAAAAAGCATTTTATGTAGACATTTATTCTGATAGTTGGTCAAAGATGATGGAGGCATATGCTAAAGCAGAGAACCTAAGTTCAGAGCAATTAAATAAAATTGAGGAAATGAAATGGAATGAGATGCCAGAAAATCTAAAGATTTTTGCTTATGATTTTTGTATTCTTAATGGTTTTGTTTTTACTGGAGTTGGGAAGTAAATAATCTTGATCAATCCACCATTAGAAAAATTATTTTAGGCAAATATTCATGTGAATAATTTACCTCTTTACGTTCTAAGTAGATTAATTATTTTTATTTTTATTTCTTTATTAATTCGTCAGATGCTTTTAGCCTCTGGGCTCGTTGATCTCTAATTGCTATATGTAAAACTTGATTTTTTGATTTTCTAGAGTGCAATTTAGTTTTTCTTTTTCGTCCTTTCGCTTTTGGGCTCAAACCCATCTTTAAAGTCAGAACCGGATTTGTTAAACCAAGCCAAGAAGGCTGCAATAGATATTCCAATTAAAGCAGCAATTCCCCATTGAGATATTTCATCCATCAGCAAAAGATTTTTCTTCCAGTGGCTGAGTAATAGTAGCAAGTCCCATCAGCCCCGATATAGAACATACGGTTTTTGTATTTTGACTTAGAAAAGTGCTCAAGCCTTCTTTCATGCATGTCAAAGTTTTTTGTATTTAACTCTGGATTCTGTTCTCTTTGTTCATTGGTTCCCTCCTCTACATTCCATGCCAACTTTCTTATGAGCCAAATTGTGGCAATAATAAAAACAATAACTAGTACATTCATTTATTTAGTAAGCAAAACATTGTTAGCAATAGTCCCTCAACTCTCTCCATTTATCGAGTCCAGCTTGAAGATTCTCCATTTGACTTTCGGAACCATTTGTTTTAAAAGCTTTAATTAACGACTCCGTAGCTTCGATTCCATAGCTAGCAGCTTCTCTTTGCCTTGCACAAACTCTGTCTCTGGATCCGTCTTTTAGGTCTGTCTCAATTTCTTTCAGTATTTTGCTTGCTTTCTCTTGTTTTTGATAAAAATCACTCAAATATAGTTCAAATTCAGACTCAGCACTGACAGGTATGACTGAGGAAAACAAGAGAACAACAAATATCAGTGATAGAAAAAATAAGCGTTTCATATTTTTATAATGGCGAACTTGCTAATCTTCACAACTTATTTATATGCAATGTCACATGGGAACTCCAATCCGTAGTAAGCAAAAAAATTTAGAAAATTTACAAATAAAATATACTCGCTGTTATCGCTCTGTTTTCACATGTAAACCATTAAATCCCTGCTCTTTTTATTGTTCTTCTTTGGAATGCATCGCAATTTGATAGTTATCTATATTTACTCACCTAATGAACTATTTCAAAAGCCCTTAAAAATGACATTTGCATTTGTGGTTAGTACTTTCATCGCTGAGTTGTTATTGGGCAGTTTAGAAAGAAGACACCTTTGATAAGTTTAAAAAGAACCTTTGACGTGACCATTAAGGACACTTTTCGAATGTTAAAAGTGTTAGGTGAAAAAGATTGTCAAGTATTAAGAGAGGAATATAAATAATAGCTTGAAGCTAATGAAGGGAAAAAGCACAGCCCCTTTATTTATATGAATCAGATAAAACCAATTACTTAAAAACGTTCATTAAAAAGGGGGCATTTATTACCCCTTGATAATTTGTCTGACAATCAGAAATTTACTGGCTGTTTTCGATCTCTCAAGCAGCTAATAATTCATCATCAGTTGGTAATAATTCAGGTGATGACTCATCCAATTCATCACTTCCTTTTATCTCTAAAGAAATAACCTCTCCTGATTCTGGAATTGCTCCTATATTTCGCTCGGAAACTAGTTCCAGATTGGGTTCTAGTTTTACTGACGATGTGACTTCAGATAGAACAACTTGTGCTACCTCAGCTTCTTTAACAACTTGAGCCCATGGGTTTACTGTTGCTGCAAGGAAGTGCCGATTAGCTTCTGTTTTGTCTCCACGGGTGATGAGTAAGAAAGGAAGGGCAACGGTAAACAGACAAAAAATGGCTAGGAAAAAGTTGGCGATGGCCATTTCTTTACCAGGTTCAAATGCTGCTAGAAGCATAAAAAGAAAAGCAATTTGTATAAAAAATCACTTACTTTTTATTCTTAAGCCATACCTTCGCAAACAAACTTAATCGAAATATTTTGATGGTTTAGTTAGTGTTGTCTCTTTCTGTCATTAGACGATAAGCAAAATCATCAACTCTCTTCTTGTTGACTCCATTATCTCCAACGCCAACTCTTGATTCTGATCTGACTTGAATAATACCTTTCTCTGGAATTGCTTTGAGGAGTAAATCATCGGTATATCTTCTCCATTTTGTCTTTGCTTCAGCATGAATATATGAATCAGTCTTCTCAACTATTTTTGTTCTTGCTGTTTCAGAAACTATTTTGGTGGCTTTTTTAAAAGCATTTTCTATATCATTTACTTTAAAGTCTTCTCTCACACAGTGAGTTATGACAACACATTCTGGAAGATCATTTGTCGTTGCATTTGCTTTATAGGGTGTAAGTGTAACAACAAATAGAATTGAGAGAATGCATGTAATAACTTGTTTAATCATCAATTAAAAAAATCTCGTAAAACTTAAACTATAGAAATTAATATATCTTACGAAAAAAAATAGTGTGAATTAACTTTGGATTTTAATAATCGTGAGGATTGAAAGTTAGATCTATAAAACTAATAGGCAAAATATGTATTAAAAAACTTTGCCAAACCTAATTGAACATATTTTTTTAACTTGCTAATTCATTTCCCCATTCTTTGTGTTTCCTATCTAAATCTATTATTGTGTTTTTCTGAGCATTAAGTATTAGCAAGCGATGAACTAGCTCGATTTTGGTTTCAGTCACCTCTTCTGAGTAAAACTTTAGAGGTTGCTCTCCGAGCAAATTGTCGCCACTCATTTATTTGAAAGATTTTAATCAGTGATTTTTTAGGATGAAATAGGTCATAATCTTTGTTTTTTAAGCTTTTTTTTCTTTTTGCTTTACATCTCTCTTGCTGGTTCTCCCTACCTTATCCATCCAATTGGCAAGAGGGGAAGTGGTTAGATTAGCTTAAATGCAGTTTTTCGGTTAACGCTTGATATTGCAAGCCTATTGCGCTGAAAATACTGTCACTTTGGAATGTTCCTGTCTTATCTATTCTGGCGTGTTCCTTCCGAACTTGTTCTTCAGTCCCTGTTGATTGACCAATGCACCCTGTTTTTCATTCTGAGTTTATAGGACTTGATTGGCCCATCCTTTTTATTGGTCACATCATTATGTTTTGGTCTTTAACCAAAAGACTTGATTGGTCTTGGATTCCTTTAACTGATCACGAGAAATTATGTGGCAATAAGGGTGATGCATATCGAGCTCAAGTGAGTTCATTGGAGAGAACTTTTCAAAATAGCTAAAATAAAAATGAAATTTCTTATTGTTTTGCCAATAACCTTGAGCTTTTTGTTCCCTACAAAAATGTATGCATCAAGATCTTCTCAGGTTAATTCTGTTTGCCAAAGTTTTGCGGCTGGTAAAATAGACGCTCTGAAAACCCTAGAGGCTCTGGATTTAGATATTAATGATTACTCAATAGGCATTACCAATACTGCAAAAATATTTTGTGCGTAGTTTCTGATTTCTTTTTTTATATATACCTAATAAATGTAGTTGATTCTTGATCTTTAACTGTAAAAAATTGTGCAGGAAATGATTTGATGTTTATATGACAAATACGAACTTCGACATATGGAGTATGTTGTTTTTTCTTCCTCTGCTAATATTGATAACTGGATGTGGGACAAATATCGGTGGAGGAACAGCACTGCCATCTAATTTTAAATGGACCCCGCCTAATGAAGCAGATCTATACACTTGTGAAATAACAGGTGAACATGCACTGCACTGGTGTGAAAATGGATACCCTGATTTGTGTAATTGCTAATTATCTATTTCTCCTTGTTAATTATCGCTTAGCTAAATTCGCATGAATATCGCTCAAACATCGCCCTTGTATGAATATTGGAATTCTGAGCAAGACGAGAATGATGAAAAAAAGAGACTTTTAAAGCTTAATCCAAAGGAACCGGCTTCTAATCTTTTTAGTAGTGAACCATACAAGTGGGAGAATCTTTATCAAAGCGTTCTTAGAAACGTTATCGATGGAGATGAATCATCATTAAAAGGGTTGATGGTTTTATTGTCTACAATCAGTAAAAAGGAGAAAGTTATAGTCCTTAACTCTCTAGAGACTTTTTTAAATAAGCATACAATTTATAAATTGAGAAATGACAATTATCATGATTTAAAGTCCAGTAAAAATTTTTATACTACCTTAAGAATATTCTTGACTATTTTTATCAATCCATATGAATTAGAATTAAAAAAAGAACCAAAACATCTTTATGAGAAAACTGGAATGTTTTTTTATAAATTTAGAAAGATTGTTTTATTAAATAAGTGAGACTTCAATTGCTGATGAAAGATTGCAAATCATAAAATATCAATTCCAAGAAGGATAACTAATGGAGAGAAAATTTTTCTATTAATTTTTTAAGTTTTTCAGAGCGAGAGTTTTTTTGTGGCCTTGCAGCATCAAGTATTACTGCACAACATAATTGCCATGATGAACCATCTTTTAATTTCAATTCTTTTGAAATATCAATTGGAGCAGAGGTTAAAGAAGTTATTTCATCGATATGCTCGAGTGTTTCCCACAGTTCACTCTCTAAAAAATCTAGTTCAACTTTTGAGAGGAGTTTTGTTGCTATAAAATCTTTGACTATTTCTGTAAGTTCTAAAGACATCTTTAATTTAATCTAATTGACAAATTCATAGGTTTAAAGGACACGTAGTGTGTAAAAAGTTATTTTATTTTGAGGATAGCACTTTTCTAAATTATTTATTTACAAGCTGATTTTCAAATTTCATCCCTAAAGAGATAATTCAGAAAACTATGATATGAGAAAGAAACAAATTATCGAAAAATAAATGAGCATGGAGATTACAACCGAATCCGCAAAAAAGGCACAAAAAGAAGCTGAATGGGCATATAACAAGGCTATGGAAAAGTTCTATTATTCAATGTTGGAGGTTGTTTTCTTAAGAATTAAAAGTCATCTATCTACGCAGGGGCTGCAGAAAGTGGTGGAGATAGATAAAAAAAGAGCCAACAACGAAAATCTGGGAGTTGAATTTAGTCAAAAAACTTGGTCGGTATTGGCTGAAGCATGGACAGGTGCAGAGGGCTTGGCGATGACAAAGATCGCTGAATTATATGGGCTGGGGATATCTGATTTGGACATATCCAAAATTAAAAAGCTTGATGGAAATGATGGTTCTCCAAAATGCACTACATCAAACTAACTTTGATGTACATTGAATCTGTCCTGAATATTTTCACTGATTGATTTGAAGTTGCAACAATTAAAAAAATTCTTGAAAGAAAGAAAAAAGCTACTTAAAAAGGAATATCTTAAGAAATTTGTTGAAAAAAAAACAAACAAGCTTTGACTTGCATGGGTGGTAATTATTCCTATGTCGTATTAGTCTAGGTATATGACGTATTATGCAAAGCCAAATTATATTCAATATGATGAATGGTTCGATAACAATATTGATCCGTGCGAATTAGAGTATGAGAAGGAAAAAAAGTTTAGTGATTCTGTTCACGAGATGTTTTATAAAATGTCAAAACATAATTTAATTATCGGTGGATCGGAGTCTGTTGCAGATTTAAATAAGCCTGAGAGATGTTCAGATGGTTTTTGCTCATTAACCGATGAAGAACTTAAGCAACTCTAATTAAATGACAATTAAAAAAAATTATGAATTTGGATGATCAGATATTTATTTACTTAGAAGCTTTTACTTTCTTTCTTTTGTCTACAATGTTTTTTCTTTTGTATAAAAGCAATAAGTGGTTCCAACGCTCTAGAGCATTCTCTAAAAAAGATGATTGAATTATCCCTATGAAATATTTACTACTATTACCTGTCTTTTTCGTACTAATCACTCCTTCGGAAGCTGTTACTACCCGAATGTTTAAAGTTTTAGATACTTGTGCAAGATATAGGTTGAAAGAGAAAACAGCTTTAGTCGCAATAAAAGATCTCAAACTCAAATATGAAGGTAAAGATGAAAGTGAGGCAGAGCTATTCATCAAATTGTATTGCTCAGTTTTTACTCCAAATGAAAATGTAGATTTTTAATTTATTAATGAGTCGTTTACTTGTTCTCCAGCATTTAGCTCGCGAGCGACCTGGACTCTTTGCCAAAGTTGCGAAGGAAAGGGGGTTTACTGTTTGTACTTTTCGTTTAGATCTTGGAGACTCTCTTCCAGAACTTAGGAATGGAGATTTGCTTTTGGTGTTAGGTGGACCTATGGGTATAAGAGATTTAGGAACTTCAACTTATCCATGGCTTATTGAAGAAGTTGGTCTAATAAAAGAAGCCTTAAATCAAGATGTTGGAATAATAGGAGTATGTTTGGGAGCACAGCTTTTAGCCTATGCAGCTGGTGGTGATGTTGAAAGGCTTCAGGATGAGGTATCTCATCAACCATTAGTTGAAATTGGGTGGGACAATATCTTTCCTCAATCATTAGACAATAACTGCAAACTGACAACTCTTTTAGATCATTCTTTCCCTGTCCTGCATTGGCATGGAGATAGAATCTTATTGCCTAATACTGCAGAGCTGATTGCCAGTAGTTATAGATGTAAGGAGCAATTATTTAGTATTAGTTCATTAGCTTATGGGATTCAATTTCACGTTGAGATAGACGATGAGATGGTTAATACCTGGATTATAGAAGATCAAAAATTTATTTCTTCCGCATTAGGGACTGATGGTCAATCCATTCTTAAACAACAACAAAAAGAATTTGGTCTTAAAACACTAGAATCCAGACTAGAGTTTTTAAATATATTGTTTGACCTATTAAACTGATAGGGGTTATTTAACTGATTAAAATATTCTGAAATGATCGATGACTTTACATTGGAGCAGTGCAGAAAAGATAGGGAAATTCTTCAATTAAAAATTAAAAATCTTGAGCACGGTATCAATGAAGCTGAAAAAATGATAGCTGAGTCACATATGAATGATGAAGCATTAACTTTTTTAAGAAGAAAAGTCGCAGAATCTAATCAAGATTTAGCAATTCTATATTTGATCCCATAATTTCAAGTTAGTTGAAATTGTTGTTGAAATTCGCTTTAAGATTTTCATAAAGTGAGTAAGCCGTACCCGACCGTATCTTTG